>Ga0222713_10000083_pt1 | contig 97656 bp, 88 predicted proteins | sample C33_649DmetaG_FD_165061 | JGI IMG/M metagenome (GOLD analysis project Ga0222713, IMG submission 165061) | Estuarine water microbial communities from San Francisco Bay, California, United States - C33_649D | ecosystem: Environmental > Aquatic > Marine > Unclassified | place: USA: California...
CAGATTCAAAATATCATCGCCAGAATAAACTGGAATTCCAGAGCGCTTAATTACCCAAGAAGTAGCTGCAACATTCCCTTTTGCATCTTTTAACGCAGCAATCCTTGGATGCTCAGCTAAGGCAACGATCGTGTCCGATTCAATTTCAATTCCAGTACGGCCAGGAATGTCATACATCATCACTGAGAGATCGGTTGCATCGGCCATCGCTTTAAAGTGGGCAGCAATTCCTGCTTGTGGTGGCTTGTTGTAATAAGGCGTTACTACTAACAATCCATCTGCGCCAGCTTTTGCAGCACGTTGTGCCTGCACAACCGAGTGTGAAGTTTCATTGTTGCCAGCACCAGCGATTACTTTAATCTTTGACCCAACTGTTTTCTTAACAACACTTACGATTTGATCTTTCTCATCATCGCTTGTTGTTGGTGCTTCGCCTGTTGTGCCATTTACAACGATTCCATCATGTCCAGTTGAGACTAAATGCGCTGCTAATTTTTCGACACCAGCCCAATCAATTTCGCCATCCTTGTTAAATGGCGTAACCATGGCGGTAATTAACCGACCAAATGGAGGTGTAAGGCTCATAAGCTTAGGTTACACGCAATTTACGGAGCTATGCGACCAGATTTCTGAAATGCCCCGTAAGTCATCGGCATAAGTTCAGCAAAATGCTTCTCCATCTTCTCTGCAACCATCTCGATTTCACGTTGTGGATATGACGGGAAATGTGAATCTGGGCTAGATGTGCGAAGTGAAAGGAAATTCATTAGGGCTCGGGCATTCATAGTTACATACATAGATGAGTAAAGCGTTACTGGCAGAACTGCGCGCGCTACTTCTCGGGCAACGCCAGATGCCAAAATCTTCTGATAATTTTCATAGGCAACAATGCAAGTTTCTTTAATCGCATTGACTGTTATATCTAATTGCTCTTGGGTGCCATCAACGAAAGTGTATGCACCAGTTTTGCCTACCTGGACTAACTTGCGATCCTTATTTGGAATGTAAAAAACCGGGCGAAGTTCACGATAACGACCGCTCTCTTCATTGTAAGAAGCAATTCGGTGGCGCATGAATTCACGGAATACAAAGATAGGCGCTGAAACAAAGAATGTCATTGATGTATGTTCGAATGGACTTCCGTGGCGTTCGCGCGCTAGATAATTAATTAAACCAGCATCGCGTTCACTAGATTCACCAACTTTTTCTAAAGTTGTCTCCCCCGCAGTTGATACTCGCGCCGCCCAAATAACATCGGCATCACTTGCACTAGACTTAACAAGTTCAACGGTCATATCATCACGAAAAACAATTTCCTGCTTGGTATCAACAACATCTGGGGTATCTGTATTCATAGCCCGACCCTATATAAAGCATCGCCTATCGCCTCGTATTAGGGCATACTTTCGGCGTGTCAGTGAAGCGTGATTCTTTCAGCGTCTCAATAACCGTCGGTGCATATGGCAGCGCATTCGGTGCCGCGGCTGTGGCTGCTGATTTCTCAGTTCTCCAAGCTTGCTTACTCTCACTACTTTTGTTTTCTGGGGCATCACAATTTGCAGTTGTTGGAGTAATTGCAGCAGGTGGCACCGCAATTAATGCAATTGCAACATCAACACTTCTTGGAACTCGTAATGGTCTATATGGATTGCGCCTTGCGCCTATTCTGAAATTACGTGGTTGGAGAAGAGTTGTTGCAGCTCAGATAACTATTGATGAATCAATTGGTGTTGCCCTCGCGCAAAAAGATGAAGCCGAAATGCGCAGAGGATTTTGGTATACCGGTTTTGGCGTATTTATCTTCTGGAATCTTTTTACACTTGCCGGCGCACTTGGTGCGCAAGCAATTGGCGATCCATCTGCCTGGGGCTTAGATGCCGCCGTTCCTGCTGCATTTCTTGGACTTCTCTGGCCCAGACTTTCTGACCGAAAGTCTTGGGTATTAGCCGGCTTTGCAATTTTACTTGCACTTTCACTGACTCCATTTGTTCCCGCTGGAATACCAATTATTTCTTGCACCCTACTCGCCATAATCATTGGTTGGCGAAAATGAGCACCTTCTGGATAGCGGTTATTGGATCGAGCGCTCTAGCATTTGCAGTTAAATTCATCGGGGCATCAGTGCCAGAAACTTTCTTAAGCAATCCGCGAATCCTACGGATCAACACCTTAATTCCGGTTGCGCTCTTAACCGCCTTAATTTCCGTAAACACATTTGCAGATAAGACTCAATTGGTGCTTGACCACCGTGCTCTGGGAATAGCTGCGGCAGTAACTCTGTTGATTGCTAAGGCACCGTTTCCGGTTGTGGTTGTAGGCGCTGCAATTACTTCAGCACTTGCCTACCGCTATATTTAAAGAATCTTTAGTGATTCGAGCTTTGCTTTTAAATCGTTATCTGAAGGTTCAGTGAGGTGTGTTCCATCGCTAAAAACAATTACTGGAATTGATTGCATACCGCCATTGATCTCGACAACTTTATCTGCCGCGCTCTTGTCAGCTTCAACATCCACATAGGTATATTCCACATTATTTGTATCTAAGAAGCGATTAGATCTGCGGCAATCCCCGCACCAATCTGCGCCATACATTAAAATGCTTGACATAACTTCTCCTTAATTCAAATCCATATAGTGCTCTAAGCCAAAAGTTAGCCCAGGGTTTTTGCCCACTTCTCTAATTGCCAGAAGAACACCAGGCATAAATCCGGTGCGATCTATTGAATCATGTCGGATTGAAAGAGTTTCGCCAGTATCCCCCAAGATCACTTCTTGATGGGCTACTAACCCGCGCAACCGAACCGAATGAATATGAACGTCGCCAATTTTTGCGCCACGCGCACCATCAAGTTCTGATGTTGTTGCATCTGGCATTGGAGCTCTCTTTACACTCTTGCGGGCATCATTAATCAATTCTGCAGTTCTGGCTGCGGTTCCAGATGGCGCATCTGCCTTCGCTGTATGGTGTAATTCAACAATTTCAACTGTCTCAAAATACTTAGATGCTTGCGCTGCGAATTGCATCATCAATACAGCACCAAGCCCAAAATTAGGAGCAACTAATGCACCTACCTTTGGGTTAGCTGCAAGCCATGTTTTAATTTTCTCTAACTTCGTGCTATCAATACCTGTGGTTCCTACCACCACGCTCATTCCATTATTGATAGCAAACTCGAGATTTCCCATTACAGAATCTGGATGCGTAAAATCAACAACTACTTGAGCGCCACTAGAAACTAATAGGTCTAACGAGTCACCTAAATCTAATTGGGCAACTATCTCTAAATCTGAAGTTCGCGAAATGGCCTTTACGCTCTCGACTCCCATGCGACCTTTAGCGCCGAGAACTGCGACTTTGATACTCATGAAATCACCTTCTCAAATTTAGCTTTGCTTCTAAATGGACCCACTAGCGCAAGGGTAGCGGGAGCGCTGAATAAGTCGCGTGCTAATTGATGGACTTGTTCTGGCGTCACACTTCGAACCTTGGCCAAGATGTCATCAAAGCTCATAATCTCGCCGTAAACGAGTTCGCTCTTGCCGATTCGACTCATTCTTGAACCAGTATCTTCCTGCCCCAAAATTAGACCACCTGTAACAGCGCCCTTGGCCCGAGAGATTTCTTCTGCAGTTAATCCATGTTGCGCAACTGATTCACTTATTTCGCGCATCAACTTAATTACTTCTTCTGCCTTCTCGGTTCTGCAACCTGCGTAAAAAGCAAGAGTTCCGGTGCCGGCAAATTGTTGTGGGTAGGCATAAGTTGTATATGCGAGTCCGCGCTTTTCGCGAATCTCTTGGAATAGGCGTGAAGCCATTCCGCCACCGATTGCTGAAGATAAAACACTCAGTGCAAAACGACGATCATCATTTCTAGCTAGCCCTGGAAAGCCATAAAGAATGTGTGCTTGTTCGGTCTTGCGATCGATTAGCCCAACCTTGCCTAAACCTGGAGTTTTTATTGGTGTGGATTCTCTAACTTCGTGATTATTATTTGGCACATCAAGGAAGCCATCTTTGGAAAGAGCTTCTTCAACCAACTTAACAACTTTCTTGTGCTTTACATTTCCAGCTACTGAAACAACTAGATTCTCTGGCTGATAATGCTTCTTGTAATAATTAAAAATTGAATTACGTGGCATTTTATTAATCGAATCAACCGTGCCAAGTATTGATCGCCCTACTGGTGAATCTCCGTAATAGGTATCTAGATAAAGCTCGTGAATGTAATCAGAGGGATCATCGTCACGAACTGCAATTTCGCTTAAAACAACTTTACGTTCCGAATCGACATCTTCGCTAGTAAATGTCGAAGAAGTGATTAGATCTGAAACTACATCTACTGCTAGCGGCAAATCGGTATCAATTACGCGGGCGTAAAAACAGGTATATTCCTGACCGGTGAATGCATTCATCTCGCCGCCGACAGCTTCGATTGAAGATGAAATCTCAAGTGCAGTTCGGGTCTTCGTCCCTTTAAAGAGCAAATGTTCTAGAAAGTGAGAAGCTCCCGCGACGGATTTTGATTCATCGCGAGAGCCAACATTTGCCCAAATTCCTACCGCAGCGGAACGAGAAGTACTGACTTCTTCAGTAACAATTCGTAGCCCGCTGGGCAAGATTGTTTTACTCAATTATTCGCCGGCTTCCTTACCAGGAACTGTGCCGTCTGCAAGAACTGGAACCAGAGAGAACTTACCCTTTGGATCAATCTCTGCAATTTCAACTTCGATCTTATCGCCAACCTTCATAACTTCTTCAAGGTTTTCGATGCGCTTTCCACCATGCAATTTACGAATCTGCGAGATGTGTAGCAAGCCATCTTTACCTGGAACAAGTGAAATGAATGCGCCGAATGTTGCAAGCTTCACGATACTTCCGTTGAAGCGCTCTCCCACCTTTGGGACAACTGGGTTTGCGATTGCATCAATCATTGCCTTTGCGGCTTCAGCTTGTGATCCTTCAAGTGCGCCGATGTAGACAGTTCCATCATCTTCGATGGTGATATCTGCGCCGGTCTCATCTTGAATCTGGTTAATCATCTTGCCCTTAGGTCCGATGATTGCACCGATTAGATCAACAGGAACCTTGACCGAAATGATACGAGGAGCAAGAAGGCTCATCTCATCTGGTGCATCGATTGCTTGGTTCATGATGTCAAGAATTGTTAGACGTGCTTCCTTTGCTTGAAGCAATGCTGATGCCAATACTGATGCTGGAATTCCATCAAGCTTGGTATCTAGTTGTAGCGCAGTAACAAAGTCTTTTGTTCCTGCAACTTTGAAGTCCATATCTCCGAAAGCATCTTCAGCTCCGAGAATATCTGTGATTGCAACATATTCAGTCTTGCCATCAACGACATCTGAAATCAGACCCATTGCAATACCTGCAACGGCGGCCTTTAATGGAACACCAGCATTTAGCAGCGACATAGTAGATGCACATACTGAACCCATTGAAGTTGAACCATTTGATCCAAGAGCTTCTGAAACTTGGCGAATTGCATATGGGAATTCTTCACGTGTTGGAAGAACTGGAACTAATGCGCGCTCTGCAAGTGCACCGTGGCCGATTTCGCGACGCTTTGGTGAACCAACACGACCAGTCTCGCCCACTGAATATGGTGGGAAGTTGTAGTTGTGCATGTAACGCTTGTGATTCTCTGGGCTCAGAGTATCTAGTTGTTGTTCCATCTTTAACATGTTCAAAGTTGTAACACCAAGGATTTGAGTCTCGCCACGTTCGAAGATTGCTGAACCGTGAACGCGAGGCATAACTTCTACCTCGGCTGTAATTGCACGAATATCGCGAATTCCACGACCATCGATACGAATCTTCTCGCGAAGAACACGTTGGCGAACTAGCTTCTTAGTAACTGAACGTAGGGCGGCAGAAACTTCTTTCTCGCGGCCTTCGAAAGTTGCAGCTAGCTTCTCTTTTACTGAAGCATTTACTTCATCAAGCTTGGTTTCGCGCTCTTGCTTTCCAGCAATTGTTAGCGCCTTAGCTAAATCATCTTTAGCCGCTGCTTCAACTGCAGCGTATGCATCATCTTGGTAATCCAAGAAGACTGGAAATTCACCAGTTGGCTTTGCAGCAACTTTGGCAAGATCCATCTGTGCTTGGCAGAGAATACGAATAAATGGCTTTGCAGCTTCTAAACCTTCACCAACGATCTCTTCGGTTGGTGCCTTAGCACCAGCTTTGATGAGATTAATTGTCTGAGTTGTAGCTTCGGCTTCAACCATAATGATTGCAACATCGCCATCAATAATTGAACCAGCAACGACCATGTCGAATACAGCTTTCTCCAAATCAGAGTGATTTGGGAATGCAACCCATTGGCCTTCAATCAGAGCAACGCGAACGCCGCCGATTGGACCAGAGAATGGCAGACCAGCAAGTTGTGTTGACATTGATGCTGCGTTAATTGCAAGGACGTCATACATATGATCAGGGTTAAGTGCCATAACAGTTACGACAACTTGAACTTCATTGCGAAGTCCCTTTACGAATGATGGACGAAGTGGACGGTCAATTAAACGACAGGTAAGAATTGCATCTTCTGACGGACGACCTTCGCGACGGAAGAAAGATCCTGGAATCTTTCCTGCGGCATACATACGTTCTTCAACATCCACGGTTAGTGGGAAGAAATCGAATTGATCCTTTGGCTGCTTTCCAGCAGTTGTTGCAGAGAGCAACATTGAATCACCATCTAAATAAACAAGTGCAGTTCCTGACGCTTGACGTGCTAGGCGGCCGGTTTCAAACCGGATCTCGCGCTTTCCATATTTGCCGTTATCAATTACTGCAACGGCGGTCTTAACATCTTGACCTTCCATAGGTCGACTCCATTTCTAATGAACACGCATCAGTAACGGATCTTCGATGGAAGCCCACGGGATTAAATTAAATAATTTAGGCCCGGAAGCCACAACCGAGGACCGATTCACTGATGAGTGAGTTTTGCTAATTTAGCGACGAATACCGAGTTTTTCGATAATCGCTCTGTAACGTGTTACATCGGTCTTTGCGAGATATTGCAAGATACGACGACGCTTACCGACCATAAGAATCAGACCACGACGGTTGTGGTGATCGTTCTTATTTACCTTTAGGTGCTCGGTGAGTTCTTCAATTCGCTTTGATAGCAATGCGACCTGCGCTTCAGGGCTTCCTGTGTCAGTAGCGGAAGCGCCGTATTTTGTAATGATTTCTTTTTTAACTGATGGTTGTAACGCCATTTAGTGCTCCCTTTACTTTCACGAGGGCCTCGGTGTTATTCACGAAGGCTCGATTGCTCGCTTGTTGTAGGGCAAGGCTACCAGCGCCATTTACTATGGAGAAATCGAGCGATAATCGAGTGCTATTGATCGAGATTTATGCGGGTAAATCCAGTTAATTCTGCCGCCCGGTCGCAATCCGCTTTCATTTGGACTAGCAAGGAATCGAGCGAATCAAATTTCAGGGTATCGCGCAATCTTTCAGTGAATTCAACTTTCGCAATTTTGTCGTATAACTCTAAGCCAACTTGATCAAGTGCGTATGCCTCGACTTGGCGACCGCGCACTCCAGGGAAAGTTGGATTTGTTCCTATCGAAATTGCTGCAGCCCATCGAATGTTTTCAACTGTTAACCATCCAGCATAAACTCCATCTGCGGGAATACATGCAAGATCATCAAGTCCAATATTCGCTGTTGGGTAACCAATTGTTCGGCCACGCTTTTCGCCATGGACAACCGGGCCAACTAAATAATGATTTCTGGTCAATAATTCTTTTGCTCGAACAACTTCGCCATCGAATATCAAACCACGAATACGGGTAGAAGAAATTGGGTTTCCTCTATTTTCCGAGAGCTGAACTATTGAAGTTTCAAAGCCTTTTGCGACTGTTTGCAGATACTGCGCGGTGCCCTGAGCACCACGACCAAAAGTAAAATTCTCGCCAACAATCACATGAGTTGCGCTCAGTCGCTTCAAAAGAATCTCATCAATAAATTCATCTGCCGTCTTTGCTGCAAACTCTTTAGTAAATTCAATCACGACCACTTCATCCGCACCATGTGCTTTTAACGCAGCGATTCGATCATCGAGTGGAAGCAATTGCATTGGCGTGCGCTCTGGCGCAAAAATAACAGTCGGGTGTGGATAGAAAGTTAGAACAATTACTTTCCCATATTTCGTTGCACTCTTTAGCAGCTCTTGATGACCAGCGTGCACGCCATCAAAGATGCCGATTGCTACGCAATTGTCTTGGTTGCTCATGTTGCTATTCTTTCACAGTAACTAGGGTCGGCGTCGCAACAGTTTTACCTGATTGTTCTTTATCCAATAACAGGGCAACGAATTCGCCCGCTTGATCCAAAGCAGCGACTGCTCCGATTTGATTGCTAGCAGAAATTGCTCGGCCAAATGAAATTTCATTTGCCTCGGGTAGGTCGATAGTACGAACTGGCAATATTCGCGAAATTGCAGATGCTACAGAAATCGGTTTGGCATCTTTCAACTCAGTACACTCTGAAATATCGAATGGTGAAACTACCGTGCGATTTAGCGAAGTTAAATGGCCACCGACTTGCAAGGATTCGCCGAGATCACGGGCGATTGCCCGAATATAAGTTCCAGCGCTACATGAAACAGTTACTTCCACATCCATAAACGCTTCGACCTTATTAATTGATCGGACTTCAATATTCATAATTTCTATATCTCGGGCTGGAAGTTCAACTGCTTCCCCATCTCTTACTCTCTGATGTGCACGCTTTCCATCAATCTTTATCGCCGATACCGAACTAGGCTTCTGCTGAATTTTTCCAACAAAGTTTGCCATTGCGCTTTTTATTTGGGTTTCACTTAGATTTGAAGCATCAGTTGTTGCTAAAACTTCGCCTTCGCGGTCATCTGTATGTGTGCTCTGCCCTAATCTGATTGTTGCCTCATATCTCTTTGTACCATCAACAACATATTGAAGAAGTCTGGTCGCTGAACCAATACCAAGAACTAAAACACCCGTAGCCATTGGATCAAGAGTTCCGGCATGGCCAACTTTTTTTGTTCCGAATTGCTTGCGGGCTTGGGCGACTACATCGTGGCTAGTTAAACCTGGCGCCTTATTTATAAGAGCAAAGCCATGCATTTAATTAGGCTTCGGTGTGCTTATAAGGATCGGGATCGCCAGCAGGTTTTGCCCCTTCGCGAGCCTTTGCTAATTCGGCATCTTTTCTTGCAACTTCAAAGAGCAAATCATTCATCGCACTGGCACTCTCTTGCAATCCATCTTGAAAGAATTCAAGTGAAGGCGTAATTCGAAGTCCAAGAGTTCGTCCCACTTCAGTGCGCAACATTCCACGCGCCGAATTCAAAGCAATTGCAGTTGCACTTCGAGCAGCTTCATCACCAAGCACAGTGTAGAAAATAGATGCCTGCTGCAAGTCGCCGGTCACGCGAACATCGGTAAGAGTAATGAAGCCAAGTCGCGGATCCTTTACCCGCGACTCAAGAGCATCGGCAACAATCTCTTTAATTCGGTCAGCGACCTTTAATGCACGATTCGAGGCCATTTGTTATGCGCGCTTCTTCTCACGCAACTCGTAGGTCTGAATGATGTCGCCAACTTGAATATCCTTGAAGGATCCGAGTCCAATACCGCACTCGTAACCATCCTTAACTTCAGTTGCATCATCCTTAAAGCGACGTAACGAATCAACAGTCAGGCCTTCGCCAACAAGCACACCATTTCGAAGTGTTCTTGCCTTGGCATTTCGCTTGATGGTTCCATCTTGAACCAAGCAGCCAGAGATATTTCCAAACTTGCTTGATTTAAAGATATCGCGAACTTCGGCGTTTCCAAGAACTACTTCTTCAAACTCTGGCTTTAGCAAGCCCTTGAGTGAAGCTTCGATCTCTTCGATAGCGTTGTAGATAACTGTGTAGAAACGAATTTCAACGCCTTCAACTTCGGCGAAGATTGCAGTCTGTGGTTCAGGCTTAACGTTGAATCCGATAATCACAGCAGTTGATGCAGAAGCAAGAGTTACATCGCCCTTAGTAATTGCACCTACGCCGCGGTGGATAACACGGAGATCAACATCGCTGCCGACATCGAGCTGTAGCAATGCATCTTCCAGAGCTTCAACCGAACCAGAAACGTCACCCTTAAGAATGAGGTTGAGTGTGCTGATCTTGGATTGCTCCATAAAGTCTTCGAGTGAAACTTTCTTCCGAGTCTTTGCCAGCAACGCATTTCGCATTGCAAGTTGACGCTTCTCGGCAATCTGACGAGCGGTTCGATCATCTTCAGCAACAATGAATGTGTCACCCGCACCTGGAACCGATGTGAAGCCAAGAACTTGAACTGGACGTGATGGGCCAGCTTCAGTTACCGCATCGCCATTTTCATCAAGCATTGCACGAACGCGACCAAAGGCGCCGCCAGCAACAATTGAATCTCCGACATGAAGTGTTCCACGTTGGACAAGAACTGTCGCAACTGGGCCACGACCCTTATCAAGATTAGCTTCGATTGCAACACCTCGGGCAACATCATCTGCAATTGCGCGCAGATCAATTGCGGCATCTGCAGTAAGAAGAATTGCATCGATTAGTTCATCAATACCAGAACCTGACTTTGCAGATACGTTGATGAACATAGTTGTTCCGCCAAATTCCTCTGCAATCAAGTTGTATTCAGTTAATTGTTGGCGAATCTTGTCTGGGTTTGCGCCCTCTTTATCAACCTTGTTCACTGCAACAACAATTGGAACATCTGCTGCTTGGGCATGGTTTAGCGCTTCAATTGTCTGTGGCATAACGCCATCATCTGCAGCAACAACAAGCACGGCAATATCTGTCACCTTCGCACCACGTGCACGCATCGCTGTGAAAGCTTCGTGACCTGGAGTATCGATAAATGTGATTGCGCGATTCTGTCCATCATGATCATGATGAATTTGATATGCACCAATATGCTGAGTAATTCCGCCTGCTTCACCGCGACCAACTTCGGTCTTGCGGATTGCATCTAGCAAACTTGTCTTACCGTGATCTACGTGACCCATAACCGTAACGATTGGCGAGCGCACAACAAGATCTGATTCATCGATATCTTCTAGTTCTTTATCAAGGTTGATATCGAATTGTTCTAGCAATTCACGATCTTCATCTTCCGGGCTAACTACTTGAATTTGATATCCAAGTTCGGCGCCAAGAAGCATGAAGGTATCTTCATCAACAGATTGTGTTGCAGTAACCATTTCACCTAAGTGGAATAGCGCTGAAACTAGTGCTGCTGGATCGCCACCGATTTTTTCGGCAAAGTCCATAAGAGTTGCACCGCGACGTAGGCGAATAGTTGTCTTGCCATCACCATGAGGAATGACCGCGCCACCAAGTGATGGTGCCGCCATATTGTCGAACTCTTCACGCAAGGCTTTCTTGCTCTTATGCGCCTTGCGAGATTTGCCGCCCTGCTTTCCAAATGCACCAGCAGTTCCGCCACGTTGATGACGTCCGCCGCCTTTACCACCAGCGCCACCAAATGTTGTTGGTGCGCCACCAGCATTTGTATTAGGTGTGCGATATGGCGAATTTGAATTTGGTACACCGGTTGTTGGTGATCCTGGACGTGAACCAGAAGTTGGTGAACCTGTTGTTGGGCGACCTTGTTGTGGTCGTGCAGCAAAACCTGGACGAACAGAACCGGGACGCGGTCCTGACATTGGCGGACGTTCACCTGGACGAAGTGGACGTTGCGCAGGTGGACGTGGCATTGCACTACTACCGGAACCGAAAGGATTATTTCCAGCACGTGGTGGACGTGGCATTACTGAAGGATTTGATGCAACTGGCGTTGCTGGTGTGACTGGCGTTGCTGGTGCCTCAGGCGCAACAAGCGCAACAGGTTTTTCGCTCTTGGCCTTAGTTAATTGTTCGCGAGTTGATTCTGGAAGCGATGCAAGTGCTGCTTCGATTTCTTCTGGGGTTGGTTCTGCCGACTTCTTTGCAGCAGTTTTCTTCGCAGCGGTTTTCTTGGCCACCTTCGGAGCAGGAGTTGCTGCTTTTAGATCTGGAAACTTATCCATCAACTTGCGCACAACAGGTGCCTCAACAGTTGATGATGCAGAACTAACGAACTCGCCGACTTCTTGTAACTTAGCGAGGAGCTCTTTGCTCTCTAAACCCAAATCTTTTGCTAATTCGTAAACGCGGACCTTTGCCACAGTTGCCTTCCTGTCTTGGCCCCACGTCTTAATTGGAGCCTAAATTAATGCCTTAATCATGAGCGCGCGGTGCTCATGGTTACTTGATTTCCCAATTTGGGTTTGACATAGCTTTCGCTCCTTATATTCGTAAAACTAGTTATTTAAAAACTTCTCCAACGAATCCATCGAAAGACTTTCATCTGTCCGAAAGGCCCGTTGAAATGATCTGCGCTCCTTTGCTAAATCGAAACAGTTTCGATGTAGCCAAGCACCGCGACCAAATTTGCGGTGATCTTCATCAGGCAGAACCTGATTTCCGACCCGAACTACCCGTAGTAGTTCACTGTAGTTCTCTCGCTTGCGACAAGCTATGCAGCTCCGAATCGGAATCGGCATCTCTTATCCCTCGCATTTTTAAACTATCAGGGGCAAATCTTACCTGCGATATCGGGATGTTCACAATCTACGCGGGAAAATCACCCGCATCCTCTGGCTCATCGCTGGAAATTGGCTTTGGCTTTTCGATTCGCACAACCGGATTATCTGGATGAATGTCGATTCGCCAGCCAGTTAGTCGAGCCGCAAGCCGAGCGTTCTGGCCATCTTTTCCGATCGCTAGTGAGAGTTGATAATCAGGAACAACGACTTTTGCAGATTTACTTTCAAGATCAACAACTTCACAACTTGTTACCTTTGCTGGGGCAAGTGCATTTGCAACATATACCGCAGGATTTTCAGAGTAATCAACGATATCTATTTTCTCGCCATTTAATTCATCCATTACCGCTTTTGCTCGGGCGCCAACTGGGCCAATTAGGGCACCTTTGGGACTTACACCAGCGCGGTGTGATCTGACTGAAACTTTGCTTCGATAACCAGCTTCGCGAGAAACGCCAACGATTTCAACAATCCGATCTTTTAATTCAGGAACTTCTAAAGTGAAGAGCGCCTTTACCAAGAGCGGATGGGTTCTAGAGAGCGTCACTTCTGGACCTTTTAAGCCTTGCTTCACATCCACAACAAAACACTTGATGCGTTGGCCATGAACATAAGTTTCGGTTGGGACTTGTTCGATTGGTGGGATTTTTCCTTCGACTCTTCCCAGGTCAACATAAACCAAAGTGGCATCGCGCCCTTGTTGAATCACACCTGAAAGAACGTCACCAACACTAGCTGAGAATTCTTCAACCACATCTGCATCTTTTGCCGCACGCATACGTTGTTTAATCTCTTTGCGAGTGATTGATTGAATAACTTGTTCAAAACCCTCAGGCATATGTGTAATGGTTTCGGTATAAACACCCTCATCATCAAACTGAGGAACATGAATCAGAATCTCGCCATCAACGCGGTTCAATACCGCGCGGCCTTGAGGCTTTGCATCTTCAAGTGCTAAGTAAGTTTCGGTTACCGCATTTTCGATTGCGCTAATCATCTTTTCTAGCGGAATTTCTTTCTCAATTGTTAGCGCAATTAGCGCAGCAACATCTACGCTCATTTGAATTCAATCTCTAAAACTGCACGCTTTATATCTTCGAAGGAAATCTTCTGATCCCCGACCAAAACAGCCGACTCTGTGGCTTCTCCAATTCGACCTTGGATATCTTGACCGCTGGTCATTGTGATTTCTACTAAGCGATTGAAATTCTTGCGCCAATGCCGTGGCTTCGTTAGCGGGCGATCGATGCCAGGTGACGTAACTTCTAAGGTGAAAGCGCTATCGCCAAGTTCTTCCAGGGTTTCAATGACCTCAGAAATTTCTTTTGTGACTGCTGTTATCTGATCTAAATTTAAGTGGGAGTCGCTGTCGACAATAACTGTAAGGATTTTTACCTTGCCGGCGCTCGTGATTGTTAGCTCTTCTAAGTAATTTCCAGATGCTTCAATAATTGGCCTGATAGCGGCGCTGATGTCCTCGTTCAATGGCATATCCAAAAGCCTTTCTCAATATTAAGTTCTAGTTAGCGAGCCAATCATAACCCACTTTTGCAATCAGAATTGTCGTTACTACTAAAAACACTTTTCGTACCAATGGTGAGCCGCCGCGGATGGCAAGTCTCGATCCAATTATTGCGCCGCAAACATTTGCGATAGCTAGTGCAAGTCCCAACTTCCACAAGATGTGACCAGTCAGTTGGAAGGAGATTATGGCGCCAAGATTGGTGGCAATATTTATGAACTTTGCAGTTGCGGATGCTTTAAGGAAGGCATAACCAACCAGCCCAACTAGAAGGAAAACTAGGAATGTCCCAGTCCCTGGACCAAAGATGCCATCGTAGAAACCAATGATTAAACCCAAAATAAAAACTATTTGATGGCGCTGGCGCTGTGTGAATTTAAGTTTCTCACTAATCCCAAGCTCTGGCTTACGCCAGGTATAGATCGCTACCGAGATCAATAGAAAAATGATTAGTGGGCGAAAGACTGATGTAGGAAAAGAGCTAGCAAGTCTGGCTCCGAGCGCCGAGCCGATGAATGCCGGGACCGCCATGTAAGAGGTCAATTTTAAATCTGGTTTTACAGTTCTAAAGTAATTTGCTGCTGCGGTGCTTGTTCCAAAGATAGAAATAACTTTATTTGTTCCAAGAATCGTAGGAATTGGCTTCTCGGAAATTCCGATTAGTAGGGCCGGTAATTGGATTAAACCGCCACCACCCGCGACTGCATCTACGAAGCCAGCAAAACCAGCAGCAATAACCAGAAATACTATGGTTTCAATTCCCATTTAATTATGAATTAAGGACCCTTGAAGTTATTTCAGTGACTGCTTTCAATAATTCAATCTCAGTCTTTTCGCCGGTTCGACGAACTCGGAATTCAACTTTCCCTTCAGAAAGTGCTTTGCCAACAATTACAATAAATGGAATTCCGATTAATTCTGCATCTTTGAATTTAACTCCAGCACTTGCATCTGGGCGATCATCGAACATTACCCGCAAGCCCTTCTCCTCCAAATCTTCGGCCAGAGTTAGGGCGGCCTTAAATACTTCAGCTTCTTTGCCGGTTGCGACAATATGAATATCTGCTGGTGCGATTTCGCGCGGCCAATTCAAGCCAATCTCATCATGTGTCTGTTCTGCAATTGCAGCAACCGCGCGCGATACACCAATTCCATAAGAACCCATTGTGACAACTTGGGATTTACCGTTCTGATCTAAAACAGTTAGATCAAGTGCCTGGGCATATTTGCGACCCAGCTGGAAGATATGACCAATTTCAATTGCTCGGTCAATTACAACTGGAGTTTCACACTTTGGGCAGAGATCTCCAGCGCGAACTTCTGCCGCTTCTAAATACTTTTCGACTTTAAAATCACGCTCATTTGTTACAAAGCGAGCATGTGTGTCTTTTTTATTCGCACCGGTAATCCAGTGTGATCCTGGAGTAACTCTTGGATCGGCATAAAGAGTTACGCCAAGTTTGTTTGCATCTTGGGGTCCGACATATCCTTTGACTAGCCCAGGAAACTTTGCAAAGTCGGCATCTTCAAACAAACGCAGTTCTTGCACACCTGGCAGATTTGCTTGGAGCCTCTTCAAATCAACTTCACGATCTCCTGGAACCAGAACTGAGATTGCTTTTTCATCCGCCATCAGCAGAACATTCTTTAGAGTGTCCGAAGCTTTATGTCCTGGACCAAATTTTGTATTCAAAAGGTCTACTAGTGAATCAATTGTTGGAGTATTTGGAGAATCAAACTCTTCTATTGCGGCTGGTGCACTGCCGGAATAGGCTGGAACTTTAGTGACCATAGCTTCAACATTTGCAGCGTAACCACATTTGTTGCATAGAACATAGGTGTCTTCACCAGTTGCACAAGGTGCTAAGAATTCTTCAGAACCTGAGCCACCCATTGCACCTGATACCGCAGATACGATGTTGTATTTAAGTCCGAGGCGATCAAAAGTCTTGATGTAAGCGTCGCGATGCTTGTTGTAAGAAGCAATTAACCCGGCATCGTCGATATCAAAGGAATACGAGTCCTTCATGACAAATTCTCGGCCCCGAATAATTCCACTTCTTGGTCTGGTTTCATCGCGGAATTTAGTTTGGATTTGATAAATTGAAAGAGGTAAATCTTTGTAAGAGGAATACTCGCCCTTCACCATTAAGGTAAACATCTCTTCGTGTGTTGGCCCTAAGAGATAATCGTTTCCTCTGCGGTCCTGCAACCTAAATAAATCAGATCCGTATTCTTCCCAACGACTTGTTTTCTCATATGGTTCGCGCGGTAAAAGCGCTGGGAAATGAACTTCTTGAAATCCCGCAGCATCCATCTCTTCGCGAATTACGCGTTCAATATTGCGATAAGTTAAATAGCCAAGTGGCAACCAGGAGTAAACTCCTGCGGCGATTCGACGGACATATCCCGCACGAACCAATAATCGATGGCTTGCTACTTCAGCATCTGCTGGGTCATCGCGAAGCGTGCGCAGAAGCAGGGTAGACATTTTCAACATGGGCGTACCCTACCGAACTTACTTAGCAGTTACGGTTGGTGCTCCACTTTCAACACCAGCAGCTTCCATTTCTTCGGCTAACCGCATTGCTTCCTCGATGAGAGTTTCAACAATTTGGCTCTCGGGAACAGTTTTAATTACTTGGCCCTTCACAAATATCTGGCCCTTGCCATTTCCGGATGCGACCCCAAGATCAGCTTCTCGTGCTTCACCTGGCCCGTTAACAACGCAACCCATAACTGCAACGCGAAGTGGAACTGTCATTCCTTGTAGCCCTGCTTGAACTTTTTCAGCCAAGGAATAAACATCAACCTGGGCGCGGCCACAAGATGGGCAAGAAACAATCTCTAACTTACGTTGGCGAAGATTTAGTGATTCAAGAATTGAGATTCCAACCTTTACTTCTTCAACAGGTGGCGCAGAGAGTGATACTCGAATCGTGTCGCCGATTCCTTCAGCCAATAAAATTCCAAATGCAGTCGCAGATTTAATCGTTCCCTGGAAGATTGGTCCGGCCTCAGTAACACCAAGGTGCAATGGATAATCACATTTGCTTGCAAGTAATCTGTAGGCCTGAACCATTGTTACGGGATCGTGATGTTTGACTGAGATTTTAATATCGCTAAATCCATGCTCTTCAAAGAGCGATGCTTCCCAGAGCGCTGATTCGGCAAGAGCTTCTGGAGTTGCTTTGCCATATTTGGCGAGAAGTCTTGGGTCAAGCGAGCCAGCATTTACGCCAATTCGAATTGGGATGCCTGCATCTCCCGCAGCCTTAGCAACCTCTTTAACCTTGTCATCGAACTGCTTAATATTTCCTGGATTTACTCGGACTGCAGCGCAACCAGCATCGATGGCTGCAAAGATATATTTTGGCTGAAAGTGAATATCTGCAATTACTGGAATCTGTGACTTCTTTGCAATCTGCGAGAGCGCATCGGCATCATCTTGACTAGGCACTGCAACTCGAACAATTTGGCAACCAGATGCAGTTAATTCTGCGATCTGTTGCAGAGTTGCATTCACATCCGAAGTAAGAGTTGTGCACATTGATTGCACGCTTACTGGGGCATCGCCGCCAACTAGAACACTTCCAACTTTAAGCTGCTTACTCTTGCGACGAGGTGCCAGCGTCGGCGGAGGCGTGCTTGGCATTCCGAGATTTACCATGGATACATCCTAGATTATTGATAGATGTTTATTGGATTGAAAATATCAGCCGTGAGCAGAAGTAGAGATAGAACCGCTAGGAGTGCAAATACCGCAAAGGTGAGCGGGAGTAATTTCTCAACATCAATGGCGGGTGGTGGGCTGAGCTTCCGTCTTTTTGCATTAAATCTCCGGATACCGTCAACTATTGCAACTGCCATGTGGCCACCATCGAGTGGCAACAAAGGAAGAAGATTGAAAACACCCACGAAGATATTAAGGCTGGCGATAATAATTAAGAAGGTTGCAACTTTCTCCCGCGATTCCAGCGATGGCTCACTAGCAGTCTGGGCGCTAACACGAGCAACACCGACTACCCCAACTAGACCTTGAGGATCGCGTTCTTCATTGCCGAAAGTTTGGCGGAAGAGTGCCGGAATTTTCGCTGGGAGTGCGAATAGCGAGGTGACGCTGTTCTGTAATAAATCTCCAGTTATCCGTACGCTAGTTGAGACTGCCTTAATTGGGCTCTCTTTCTTGGTTCCCAACTCATTAATGATTCCTAAATAGCCAATCTCTCTTCCATTAAGGGTACGAGCAGCTGGTGTGACTGGAATCAATAACCGTTCGCCATTGCGATTGACTGCGATAATTACCTCTTTGCGAGCCGACTCACGGATTATCTCTGTGTAGTCAGCCCAATTATCAGATTCCTTGCCATTGATTGAGATGACTTCATCGCCCGCCATGAAACCTGCAGCCTTGGCGGGGGTTGGTATTGAGGTTGCGGTGCAATTTGAATCTGAAATGCCGCTTGCAGAATTTGAAACACATGGGACCACTTGATCAATAGTTTTTGTTACTGCTGTTACACCAACACCTGAAAATAGAATTACTAATATTAAAAAGCCTAATACGAAGTGTAGAAATGAACCCGCTCCAAGAACGATTAACCTTTTTGGAACCGAGGCTAGGTAAAAAGCTCGATGCTTATCAGCTTCTGGCAACTCTTCATTTACTGACATTCCTGAAATTCGACAGTAACCTCCGGCAGGAATTGCCTTGATACCGAATTCAGTTTCGCCTCTTTGAAATGACCAGATTCTGCTTCCAAAACCGAGAAAGAATTCAGTTACCCGCATATGGAATTTTTTCGCAGTTAAATAGTGGCCAGCTTCATGCACCATTACTGAGAAGAGAAGTGCAACCACAAAGGCTAATACTCCGAGAATACCAAGACCTGGAAAATTCACTTGCGCTCCTGAACTAATTGATTGGCTAGAACTCTTGCATCATCCTCTATGGCACTGACATCAGAGAGCGATCCTATTGTTATAGGTGAGTTCCCACCCAATTTTTGAACTGTAGCGTCGACCACATCGACTATCTTCACAAATGGAATCGCTCTATTTATAAATGCTTCAACCGCAACTTCATTCGCTGCATTAAAGATTGCTGGTAATCCACCACCAAGTTCGCCGCATCTACGTGCAAGATCAACCGCCGGGAATTTAGCATTGTCGATTGGCATGAACTCCCAACTCTGCTTCGCGCTCCAATCAATTGGCGCAGTTGCCTTTGAAATTCTATTTGTTCCAGAAATCGCGTAGGCAATCGGCCCCTTCATATTTGGCGGACTGGCCTGAGCGATTGTTGAGCCATCAATAAATTCGACCATTGAATGAACAATAGATTGCGGATGAATTACTGCAGAAATCTTTGAGTATGGCAGATCAAAGAGATAGTGAGCTTCGATAATTTCCAAACCTTTATTCATTAGAGTTGCAGAGTTGATTGTTACAACTGGACCCATTGACCAAGTTGGATGATTGAGCGCATCAGCAACTGAAATATCTGATAATTTATTGCGATCTCTAAATGGGCCACCGCTAGCTGTCAAAATAACTTGCTTAACCTCGGAAGCTTTTCCGCTTAGGAAACATTGATACAAAGCAGAATGTTCGGAGTCGACTGGAATTATTTGATCTCGCCCGAAGGCCATTACTAAATCGCCACCAGCAACAAGTGACTCTTTATTTGCGAGCGCAACTTTATTTCCGACTGAAAGTGCGGCAAGAGTCGGACCAAGCCCAATAGATCCAGAAATGCCATTCAAAACGATGTCGCACGCAATCGCTGCAATTTCGGATGAACTCTTAGAGCCATCGATCACTTCGACCTTGTTTTTCCCAGTAAACATCTGAGTAAAGGTTTCACGATCACCGGTGGTTCCGACAACTGGAACTGAGAATCGTTTTGCCTGATCTGCCAATAGTTGTAAGTTTGAAGATCCGGCAGCCAACGCTACGACTCGAAATTTATCTGGATTGGCTTCAACTATTTCAAGTGCCTGGACCCCGATAGATCCAGTTGAGCCAAGAATTACTAAGTCGATTTGGTTGGGCACTTCCCCATTCTCCTATATCGGAAGTGAAAATGAGTAAAACATTTGCCTCAGATAGACTGAGTCCATGACTACCGGCCCAAATATTCCGCAAGAACGTCGCCTGATAACAGCAATCCCAGGACCAAAATCACAGGAGATTATCAAAAGGCGCAATGAAGCAGTATCCGCATCACTTGGAATGGCGATACCAATTGTCGTTGAAAAAGCTGGTGGCGGAGTAATTGTTGATGTCGACGGCAATTCAATTATTGATATGGGTGCTGGAATCGCTGTTGTAAATGTTGGAAATAGCGCAGATCGAGTAGTTGAAAATGTGATTAGCCAAGTCAAAGCCTTTACTCACACATGTTTCATGATTGCTCCTTACCTTGGGTATATCGAAGTCTGCGAGGCGCTTAATAGATTGACACCAGGAACACATAAGAAGAAATCAGTTCTATTAAATTCCGGTGCTGAGGCTGTTGAAAATGCAATCAAAATTGCTCGCGCATATACCAAGCGCCAAGCTGTGGTCGTATTCGAACATGGATATCACGGCCGTACAAATTTAACTATGGCAATGACTGCAAAGAGCATGCCTTACAAGGAGGGCTTTGGACCATTTGCTAGTGAGATTTATCGGATGCCAATGGCTTATCCATTTAGATTTAATGGCGATGCAGCTAATTGCGCGGTTCAAACTCTCGAAGAAGTAACTCATAAAATTGAGAAGGAAATTGGCGCCAAGAGCGTTGCAGCAATTGTCATCGAACCAATTCAAGGCGAAGGCGGATTCATTGTTCCACCAAAGGGCTTCCTTCCTGGGCTCGCTAACTTTGCCAATGAAAATGGCATCGTCTTTGTTGCAGATGAAGTTCAAACTGGTTTTGGTCGTACGGGAAAGATGTTCGCTGTTGAACACGAGAACGTTGATGCTGATCTGATTACAACTGCTAAAGGAATCGCTGGTGGTTTCCCACTCGCTGGCGTAACTGGTCGAGCAGAAATCCTAGATTCAGTTCATGCCAGCGGACTCGGTGGAACCTTTGGCGGAAACCCAGTCGCATGTGCTGCAGCACTAGGTGCGATTGCAACTATTGAAGAGGAAAAATTAGTTGATCGCGCAAATGTAATTGGCAAAATTATGGTTGATGCCTTACAGAATATGGCAAAGAAGCATCCAGTAATCGGCGAAGTTCGTGGGGCCGGTGCGATGCAGGCAATTGAATTAGTAAAGCCTGGGACCACGGAACCAAATAGCGAAGTTATGAGTGCGGTAATTAAATATTGCCAGCAGAAAGGTGTATTAATTCTTAGCGCCGGAACTTACTCAAATGTTATTCGCTTGTTGCCACCTCTGGTTATGCCAGAGCACTTATTGATTGAAGCGCTCGAAGTTATTGATGAAGCTTTTGCTGCGCAGTAAGTTATGAATCAAAGCCAAGCCCGAAGAAATCTAGGAATTTAAGCCATAGATTGCGCTTGCCCTGATTCTGATCTGATTTGTTTAGTGACCACTGGGTTAATCGAATAAAGATAAATTTGAATGGTTCTGGTGGGAATGGAATTGGCTTCTTTCGAACCATACTTAATCGGGTGCGCTCGTTATCTTCGCCATCTAATAAATCCAACATAACTTGAGCACCAAATCTCGACGCACCAACACCGAGTCCGGTATATCCCATCACATATGCAACTTTCCCACGATAAGCCTTGCCCCAGAATTGGGTGAAGCGAGAGCAAGTATCAATTGCACCACCCCAACCATGAGTGAATTTAATACCCTTTAATTGTGGGAAGGTTTCTAGAAAAGCTTGCGCTAAATGCGCATAAGTTTCGGCGCTAGTTTCATATTCGTGTCTAACTTTTCCACGGAAGTTATAGATGGCGTCATATCCGCCCCACAAAATCTCGTTATCTTTTGTTAATCGGTAGTAATGGAATTGATTTCCGGCCTCAGATAGACCTTCGCGATTCTTCCAACCAATTGAATCCATCTGTTCCGGCGTAAGTGGTTCGGTGACTAATTGGAAGTCATATACCGGAACGACATACTTCTTAGCGCGTCGTAAAAGTGAGCGATAAATATTTGTGGCAAGCGCAACTTTTTTAGAATGAACCTCGCCATAAGGCGTGTGAACAATTATTCCGCTACTGGTTCGTTCTAACCAGAGCGCACTGGTGTTCTCGTAAATTACAACGCCGCTCTTGATACATGCTTGCTCTAGACCCCAGACCAATCTCGCTGGATCAATAAGCGCAGTGCCATCTGGATCCCATAAGCCGCCAACAGAAATTGGTGAATTTACGCGCGCCTGCATCTCCTCTTTACTTAAGATTTGAACGCTGTCACCAAAAGAGTTCCGCAGGTCAGCAATTTCGATTAGATCATTTAGCTGCCACTCTTCATTTGCAACGCTAATTTCACCAGTTAATTCAAACCCGCAATCAATGTTGTATTTCTTGATTGTCGCCTCAATGGCTTCCAGATTTTCGCGACCTAGCCTTTCAATGATTGCCATCTCATCTTTAAAGCGACTATAGCCATTCATAAATCCATGAGTTAATGAGTAACTGCAGAAACCACCATTACGACCAGATGCACCGGCACCAGTTTCTAACTGTTCAATAATGATTACATTACGCTCGGGATTTTTCTCTTTAGCAAGTAGCGCAGTCCATAGGCCGGTATAACCAGCTCCGACAATGCAGAGGTCAGTTGTTATTTCGCCGATGAGTGTTGGATGCGCTTCAGGTTCTAAGGGGTCAGCGTCAAGCCAATACAACTGTGGTTGCATATGTGAGAGATGTTTTAAATAGGAAGAGTCGATGTTTGACATCGCGTAATCCGGCCGAAACCGGGATCACCCCTTCAATCACAACTTAAAGTTGGCCCGGGTCCTCCGGAGTCCTACCCCACGACGCAGAGCTTTTAATAACTCTGTTCTTCACCATGGATACTTTTAAAGTTTAGCGCACCTTGCGGCGGTTTACTACTTGACCCAGTATGACTATTGCCAAAGCCCCTATAAACATAATTGATCCCACCACATTTGCCTGAGGTGGAACACCTCTAGTTGCCGATACCCAGACAAACTTCGGGAATGTGCTGACCGTTCCAGAATTGAAGTTTGTGATGATGAAATCATCGAAAGAGAGCGCAAAAGCTAGCAGAGCCGCTGCTGCAACGCCTGGAAGAACTAATGGGAAAGTAACTCTGCGGAAAGTCTCCCATTCATTGGCGTAGAGATCTCTTGCTGCTTCTTCCAACTTCGGATCAAGTCCTGCGATGCGAGCCTTGACTGTTACAACAACAAAAGAGATACAGAACATCACATGCGCGATTATTGTTGGCCAGAAACCTGGATTAATTCCAAGGTTTAAGAACATCGCCAAAAGCGAAGCACCTAAAACAATCTCTGGTGTTGCCATTGGCAGGAAGATAAGAAGATTGACTGAACTTCTTCCCTTAAACGCATATCGACCTATTGCGAATGCAATCATTGTTCCAATGACTGTAGAGATTAGTGTGGATATGAAACCAATCCGCAATGAATTCCCTAGTGCCTCACAAATTCCATCGGCATCACATGGATTTAGCCAATTATTAAAGGTAAAACCCTGCCAGTTAATATTGCGTTTTTTTGAGTCATTAAAAGAGAAAACAATCGTGTAAGCAACAGGTATAAATACGTAGAAGAGTGCAACTCCTGCATAAATTCGGATGATATTTTTAGAGAGCCATTTTCTCATACGAGTTCATCCGTTCCAGTTCTCCTAATATAAACCGAAACAATAATGAGAATCACTGCCATCAAAATAAAAGAGAGAGCTGCGGCAGTTGGATAGTCAACGACTCTAAAGAAACGTGAGTCAATAACATTTCCAATCATCTTAGTATTGGGATTTCCTAATATCGAGGCATTTATATAGTCACCAGATGCAGGAATAAATGTAAGCAAAGTCCCTGCTACTACGCCAGGCATTGACAATGGAAGTGTTACTTTACGAAAAGTATTTAGAGAATTAGCAAAGAGATCGCCAGAAGCTTCCAGCAACTTAGGGTCAATTCGATCTAAGCTTGCATAAATTGGAAGCGTCATGAACGGTAGGAAATTATAGGTAAGACCCATTATTACTGAGAAGCTAGTTGCGGTAATCGTCTGTCCGGAGTTCATAATGTTTAGATTTTGAAGTAATGAGACTACGGGTCCTTCAGATCCAAGAATCTGTTTCCAGGCCAAGGTGCGAAGTAAAAATGAGGTGAAAAATGGCGCAATCACTAGCACTAATAGAATATTTTTCATCGCACCGCTTCGAAAAGCAATTGCATAAGCCAATGGGTAGGCAATTGCTAAAGCCAGAACTGTTGCGATTAAGGCATATATAAATGAGCGATAGAACTGCTCTTGATTCTCAACGAATGCATCAACATAATTTAGGAACCTCCAGGTTTGATCAAAAGCCCCTGTTTCAAATGAAGGAGAGCGAGTCTTTGTTGAGGTGGTGGACAGATTTAGAATTGGAAGAATAAAGAATGTAAATAGCCAGAGCAGTCCTGGGATTAAAAGTAAGTAGGGTGTGAACTCTAACTTGTAGTTCTTTAGCAGACCCGAACGAGGTTCTTTCTGCAGAGTCTCCAAGTTACTCACCGTTAAGTGCGAAGGTGAACTGTGGCTCCCAGGTTAGGGAGACCTGATCACCTTTCTTAATGTTTGGCGCACCACCATCATTCTGTTCAAAGACCATAATCTCTTGCTTCCAAGGCATCTCAACCATGTACTGAGTACTAACTCCGACAAAGGAAATATCTGTAACTACGCCACCGATTAGCAGATTACCTGGCAACTCAGAGCCAACGAAATGAATTCTAAACTTTTCAGGCCTTACGCCAATCTTAACTGAAGCGGTGCTTCCATTATTTCTCGAGCTTGGCATAGTAATTCGGATGCCGTGGGCAATGACAATAGTTTCACCATTTGATTCAGATTCAACAATGCCTTGGAGAAAGTTTGATTGGCCTAGGAAGTTAGCAACGAATGTAGTCTTTGGGTTCTCGTAGAGCTCGCTAGGAGAGCCTAGTTGTTCAATCTTTCCATTATTCATAACTGCAATTGTGTCTGCCATAGTCATGGCTTCTTCTTGATCATGGGTCACATGGATAAAAGTGATACCAACTTCGGTCTGAATCCACTTTAATTCAATCTGCATTTGGCGACGTAGCTTTAGGTCAAGTGCACCGAGTGGCTCATCTAAGAGTAGAACTGCAGGTCGATTTACAATTGCTCGGGCAACTGCAATTCGTTGCTGCTGACCTCCAGAAAGTTGAGCAGGTTTACGATCTTTTAGGTGACCTAGCTCTACAAGCTCAAGGGCCTTCATGACCGTCTCTTTAACATCTTTTATGCCACGTCTGCGCAGTCCAAATGCAACATTTTCAAAGATTGAGAGATGTGGAAAGAGAGCATAGTTCTGAAAAACAGTATTAACGGGGCGACTGTATGACTTTAAGTCGGTGATGTTTTTATCACCAATACTTATTGTTCCGCTTGTTGGCTCTTCCAGACCGGCAATCATTCTTAGCGTCGTGGTTTTACCACAACCCGAAGGGCCCAATAAAGCAAAGAATGAACCCTTTGGGATTGTAAGAGTTAAATCATCAACCGCTGTAAAGTCTCCAAATTCCTTTGTTAGATTTACTAACTTCAGATCGCCCTGAACAAATTTTGAGACTTCATCACCCATACTTAGTTTCCACTAGCCATCTGAAATGCCTCAGAGAATTTAACTTCTTCTTCGAAATTCAGCGAACGGAATACCGACACCTTAGACAAAGTGGCCTCATCTGGGAATATGAAATTGCTACTAGCAAGCTCTGGATCAATTTTCTCCATCTCAGCCTGCGCCCCAACTACTGGGCAGATGTAATTAACCCAAGCTGCAACTTCAGCAGCGACTTTAGGATCATAGTAATAATCCATTAGCTTTTCGGAGTTTGATTTATTGCTTGATGTAGATGCGATCATCATATTATCGCTCCAAAGAGTTCCACCAGATTCTGGGATAGCAAATTCGAATTTGTCACCCTCTTCAGCATTTAGAGAGAAGATGTCGCCACTCCAGCCGATAACCGCAATTGCATCACCAATTGCCATATCTTCCAGATAGTCATTTCCTTTAACCTGACGAATAATTCCATCACTAATCTGCTTCTCTAGGAAGTCGATGGCATTCATAAATTGATCTTCAGTAAATGGCTTAGTGATATCAACGCCCTGATACTGAAGGATGATGCCCATGGTGTCGCGCATTTCGCTTAGAACTTCAATTCTGCCTTTATTTTTCTTATCAAATAGTTGTTCTACGGAATTAATTCCACCAGGAACTAGTTCCTTATTCCAACCAAATCCGGCAAAGCCAGATTGCCAAGTTAGTGATTGTTTGCGGCCAGGATCAAAACCTACATTGCTCAAACTTGGAAGAATATTTCCCTTATTTGGCATATTTGCTTCATCTAAAGTTTGGGTATAGCCCAGGCGTATCCAGCGATCTGTCATCCAGTCGGTTAGCGTAACAATGTCGTAACCAATATCTTTGCCGAGCTTTAACTGGCCTTGAACTTTCCCATAAAATTCATCGTTATCATTTACATCAACTAAATAATCCACATCAATTCCAGATGATGATATGAAAGCCTCTAAAGTTGGATATGTTCTTGAACCATTTACGCGCTTTGCATCTAAGTAAGCCGACCAATTTGCCCAACGAACCGTTCCACCTACATCTTCAGCAATTCCTGCTGCCACCTCTTTACTTGCATCGGCACCACAAGAGGCTAAGAGCGTTGCTGCTGAAAGTCCGCCAACTCCAGCAAAGAGTGTTCGCCTTGTTAGCTTGGCATTAATAATTGACTTTGCTTCCGGTGACAGACTGCTTTTTTCTTTCATGCTCTGGGCTCCTCAATGGTTTGAATTGAACAAGTGGTTATGAAATCTCTTATTTAGTTTGCAGGGCTCTCGAACAAATCTAAGCGAGTCTGTACGAGCGTCATTATTATTGCCTAAACTGAGCAAAAATTGTCAATTTACTTCCCTATACTCCCAAATTAGTCATCACGTGTTTGATTCGGGTGTAGTCCTCGAAGCCATAGCTTGAAAGATCCTTGCCGTAACCAGAGCGCTTGAAGCCACCATGTGGCATCTCAGCAACGATTGGGATATGGGTATTTATCCAGACACAACCAAAGTCAAAGGCCTTGGCCATCCGCATGGCACGACCGTGATTGCTGGTCCAGACACTCGAAGCTAGGCCATAAGCAACCCCATTGGCCATCGCAACCGCTTCTGCTTCATCTTTAAATTTCTGGACCGTAATAACTGGGCCGAAGATTTCATTCTGAATCATCTCGTCATCTTGACGCAAACCGGCAATAACGGTTGGGGCGAAGAAATATCCTGGGCGATCCACCTTGCTTCCGCCGGCAACAATCTTGGCATGGCTTGGTGTGCGATCTACAAAGCCAGATACTCGAGCAAGCTGGTCGGCATTGTTTAGCGCACCATAAAGCACATCTTCATTAGGGCTTCCAGTTGCTATGTTGTTCTTGGCTTGAGCAGCTAGAAGTTCAACAAACTTATCGTAAACACTCTCTTGCACAATTACGCGAGTGGCCGCTGTGCAATCTTGGCCAGCATTGAAATATCCAGTGGTTGCAATATTTTCAGCAGCAGTTTCAAGGTTGGCATCATCAAAAACAACTACAGGTGCTTTACCGCCAAGTTCAAGGTGGACTCGCTTCAAATCATTTGCTGCAGATTTAGCAACCTCAATTCCGGCGCGAACCGAACCAGTAATTGAAACCATTGCAGGAGTTTGATGTTCAACAAGCGCGCGACCGGTTTCACGATCACCGCAGATAACATTAAAGACGCCATTTGGTAAAAATTCCGACATAACTTCGGCCATAAATACTGTTGATGCTGGTGTTGTATCACTTGGCTTTAGAACAACGGTATTTCCTGCTGCAATTGCTGGCGCCCACTTCCAGACCGCCATCATCATTGGGTAATTCCATGGGGTTACTTGCGCACAAACTCCGATTGGTTCGCGGCGGATAAATGAGGTCATTCCACGCATATATTCACCGGCAGATTTACCCTCGAGATTTCGAGCGGCACCTGCAAAGAATCTAATCTGATCCAACATTGGCGGAACTTCTTCGGATGTTGTCAATGAAACTGGCTTTCCAGTGTTCTCGACTTCAATTGCAATAATCTCTTCACTTCTAGCTTCAAGAGCGTCAGCAATTTTATTCAATGCACGTTGGCGTTCTGCTGGTGTTGTTTCACGCCATTCGACAAATGCTTTACTTGCAGCACTTAATGCGGCGTCAACATCTGCTGCTCCAGAAACTGGCGCTGTTGCATATGCAGTTCCCGTTGCCGGATTAATAATTTCACTAGTCGCGCCAGACTTTGCTGGTAGGGACTTTCCATCAATAAAGTTATTTAGCTTTTTCATGTCCCAAAGATTATCTCGGACGCGGCCAATTGACCACATGCCCCATCAATTTCCCGGCCTCTGGTGTCGCGAACGGTGACCGCAACTTTGTAACCTTCCAGAACTCGAACGAATTCGGCTTCATCCTCCGGTCTTGAGGCGGTCCACTTAGACCCGGGAGTTGGATTTAGTGGGATTAAGTTCACATGAGCATTCCTATTCTTAAGAAGACGTCCCAATAAATCTGCCCGCCAAGCTTGATCGTTGATATCTCGGATTAGTGCATATTCAATTGAATACCTGCGGCCTGTTTTTGCTTCATATTTATCAGCGGCAGCTAAAACTTCGCGAACTTTCCATCGCGAATTAATTGGGACCAAGGTATCTCGCAGTTCATCATCGGGGGTATGTAAGGAAACTGCCAGAGTTACTGGGATTCCCTCGTCACAGAGTTTTTCAATTCCATTAACTAAACCAACGGTTGAAAGGGTTACGGAACGAGCACTTATCCCAAGACCATCTGGTTGTGCTGTAGTTATGTTTCGAATTGAACGCATAACCGAGTTGTAATTCGCCATCGGTTCGCCCATGCCCATGAATACAACATTTGAAAGTCGAGTTTCGCCACCAGGCAATTCGCCCGCTGCGCAGATTCGTGCGGCAGCAACTACTTGTGCTGTGATTTCGCCAGCAGTGAGATTTCTAGTTAAACCGGCCTGGCCAGTGGCGCAGAACGGACAATTCATTCCACAACCTGCTTGCGATGAAATACATACTGTTGTGCGGTCGGCATATCGCATGAGAACGCTCTCGACCAATACGCCATCGTGCAGTCGCCACAAATCCTTACGAGTCTTACCGCTATCTGTAGTCACCGAACGAACCAAGGTGATCAATTTTGGAACGAATTCCTTCGCTAAGGTTTCGTGCAAATCCTTTGGAATATCGGTCCAGGTATCTGGTTCGTCATTGAAATGTGTGAAGAAATGCACTGCCATTTGATTCGCCCGAAATGCTGGGATACCCAATTCAACTGCTCTGGCCTTACGGCCCTCTGGGTCTAAATCTGAGAAATGTTGTGGTGGTTTGACGCGCTGTTTAGGCTCGTCAAAAACTAATTTAATCTCGCTCATAAATTAAAGTGCTTAATGAATTCGAGAGCGAACCAGACTGCTGGTCCGGTAAATAAAACTGAGTCAATGCGATCAAGAATTCCACCATGTCCCGGCAAGATAGTTCCCATATCTTTGATTGAGAGGTCTCGCTTAACCGCTGATTCGATTAAGTCGCCACAGGTTGCAGTAACCACTGCGCCGAGTCCGATAGCAGCACCGATCCACCAATTGTGGTCGAGTGCAAATTCGAAGACTAGAGCAGAACCAATTGTTGTTGTGATTACTGAACCAATTAGGCCTTCCCAAGTTTTCTTCGGGCTAATTTGTGGAGCAAGTGGATGCTTGCCAATTAAGACTCCAAAAAGATAGGCGAAGGTGTCGTTGCAGCTGACCAGAACTACCAAAGTGAAGATACGGGCAAGTCCATCCTTGTCATGAGCCAATAAAAGAATGAAACCACCGAGAAATGCGAGATAGAAAATAGCGAATGCTGCCGCGGTTGATTTGCGAACAAAATCTTTTGGATCTCGCAGCAGTATGTAAACCAGAACACAAGGAATCGCAACTGCAATCGCAACTGCTAATCCAGAAACTCGTCCAAACCAAGCGGCGGCAAGCAACAGGGTAATTGCAACAGAAATAGCATTATCCGGCAGATCAATTCCACCGGCTCGATAAGCTCGTGTGAGTTCACGACCAGCAAGCAAAATTGCAACCCAAGCAAAAATTGCAAATAGTGGTGGTGCAAATGAAATCGTTAGGAAAACAACTGCAAGGATTGCAAGCGATACCAAGATGGATGGACCTAACTTTCGCCCAGCTTTTTTATTTATCGCCTCATTTAGCGAATGAAAGTCATCCATAATTTAAACTTCGAGAAGTTCGGCTTCCTTATGTTTCAAAAGCTCATCAATTTTTACTACGTGATCTGAAGTAATCTTCTCTAAATCTTTCTCACCTCGAGCAACATCATCTTTTCCGGCTAGGCCATCTTTCTCTAATTTCTCCATAGCTTCTTTTGCAGTGCGTCGGATATTACGAATCGAGACTCGAGATTCTTCTGCTTTAGTGCGCGCTACTTTGATGTAATCCTTACGGCGCTCTTCAGTAAGTTGAGGGAAATTAACTCGAATAATGCCACCATCAGATGCTGGATTTACTCCTAAATCTGATTCGCGAATCGCCTTTTCAATTGCGGCAGAAGCACCTTTGTCGAAAGGTGAAACAATTGCCATACGTGGTTCTGGAACTTGAAATGATGCAAGTTGTGACAACGGTGTCATAGTGCCGTAGTAGTCAACAACGATTTTTGAGAACATCGCAGGATGAGCGCGACCGGTACGAATTGCACCAAAATCTTCTTTAGCGACTTCTACCGCTTTAGTCATCTTCGAAGTCGCATCGCTTAGTGCTGTTGAAATGTCGCTCATATTCTCCCCTTAATAAACCTTCATTAAACTTAAGAAACTAACGTTCCGACGCTATCGCCGCGGACTGCGCGTGCGATATTGCCCTTATTCTTCAAATCAAAAACAACAATCGGAAGTTTATTTTCGCGGCACAAGCTAAATGCGGCGGCATCTGCAACTGCAAGTGACTTGGATAGAACATCATCAAAACTTACGGTCTGATACTTAACTGCTGAAGGATCCTTCTTAGGATCTGCAGAATAAACACCATCAACGCCACTCTTTGCAAGAAGCAAAGCTTCAGCTGAAACTTCGAGCGCACGCTGGGCTGCAACGGTGTCAGTTGTGAAGAATGGCATTCCTGCGCCGGCTCCAAAAATAACTACGCGACCTTTTTCTAAATGCCGAATTGCGCGACGCGGAATATATGGTTCAGCAACTTGTCCCATGGTTATCGCAGTTTGAACCCGGGTATCAATACCCTCTTTTTCTAGAAAATCTTGAAGTGCTAAACAGTTCATCACTGTTCCGAGCATTCCCATATAGTCAGCGCGAGCGCGATCCATACCGCGCTGTTGAAGTTCGGCGCCACGGAAATAATTACCGCCACCAACAACAATTCCAATTTGAGTTCCGCCACGCACTACTTCTGCGATTTGGGATGCAACATCATGAACAACATCGGGATCAACACCGATACCTTTTTCGCCACCAAAAACTTCGCCAGAAAGTTTAAGGAGCACTCTCTTATAACCTTTGCGGGCCATATTTAAGTGCTCCTTATCTACTATTTCAAACTAGTTCTAATGAGGCGAGATTACTGTCCAACTCGGAATCGGTGAAATGCCGACACGGCTGTCTTTGCCTCATCTGCGATTTGCTGAACGGTCTTCTTGGCATCTTTAGCGAAGGCTTGCTCGAGCAAGCTAACTTCCTTAACGAAACCAGTTATGCGACCTTCGACAATCTTAGAGATTGATGCCTCTGGCTTACCCTCTGCGCGGGCAGTCTCCTCAGCAATACGACGCTCGGTCGCAATGCTCTCGGCAGGAATATCTTCGCGACGAACAAATTGTGGCGCGAACGCTGCAATGTGTTGTGCAATATCTTTACCAGCATCGACTGCTTCCTTTGCAAGCTGAACCAAGACACCTACTTGTGGTGGCAAGTCTGGGCTTGTGCGGTGTAGGTAAAGTGATACCGGAGAACCTTGAAGAACTGCAACTCGGCGAAGTTCAATCTTCTCACCAAGAGTCGCATTACCTTCATCGATTACTTCCTGAACCGTCTTACCGTTTGCCATCTTTGAAGCGCTGAACTCTGCAATCCCATCAATTTTGCTTGATAGTAAATGTGCAAGTAATTCATTTGCTAGCTCTTGGAAGCGATCGCCCTTAGCCACGAAATCTGTTTCGCAGTTAAGTTCAAGCATCACTCCAACATCGCCTTCAGCCTTTGCAAGTACTAAGCCATTTGAAGTTGTGCGACCTTCGCGCTTAGTAACGCCTTTTTGCCCTTTAACGCGGATAATTTCAACGGCCTTGTCGTAATCGCCATTTGCTTCATCCAACGCCTTCTTGCAATCAAGCATTCCTGCAGCTGTTGCTTCACGTAATCTTTTTACATCTTCTGCTGTGTAAGCCAATTTAATTATTCTCCTGTTACTTGTGTAGTTGCTTCTGTAGCCGTTGCTGCGGTCTCTGGTGTTGCAATTAGTTCTTTCTCCCAATCAGCAAGAGGTTCTGCCTCTTTAGCAACTGGAGCCGCCTTATCTGCAGCAGCTGCGGCATTTGCTGAACGAGCAGCAAGACCAGCAACAGCTGCATCAGTGATAACGCGAGTTAGAAGTGCAATTGAACGAATAGCATCATCGTTACCAGGAATCTTGTAGTCAACTTCATCTGGATCGCAGTTTGTATCCAAGATTGCTACAACTGGAATACCAAGCTTGTGTGCTTCTGCAACAGCTAGGTGCTCTTTCTTGGTATCAACAACCCAAATTGCGCTAGGCAACTTAGTCATGTTGCGAATACCTTCAAGGTTTTTAGTTAGCTTCTCGCGTTCGCGGCGAAGAACTAGGAGTTCCTTCTTTGTTAAAAGTTGGTCATTTGAATTCTCAAGGAGTTCAAGTTCCTTAAGACGTTGAATACGCTTGTAAACAGTTGGGAAGTTTGTAAGCATTCCGCCGAGCCAGCGCTCTGTAACGTAAGGCATTTGCACGCGAGCAGATTGCGCCTTGATTGGCTCATGTGCTTGCTTCTTGGTTCCTACGAAAAGGATATGTCCGCCCTTTGCAACGGTGTCCTTAATAAATTCGTAGGCACTATCAATTAGTGCAAGTGATTGTTGGATGTCGATGATGTAAATACCGTTGCGCTCAGCAAATATGTAGCGCTTCATTTTTGGATTCCATCGACGAGTTTGATGTCCGAAGTGGACTCCACTGTCGAGAAGTTCTCGCATTGATACAACCGCCATGGCGGCACACTCCTTTTTTGCAGATTGCAATTAAGCAAAATGCACTCGGTTGACGACCTAACAATTTGTTTGGTCCCTAGTGTCTTAACACCGACCGTTTTTCAACGGACCGAAATGGTTAATTAGTTTTAACTAAAAGCTTCAACTAATAAGACACGTGAAGTCACAGATCTTGCGATTTGTGCTGGGTTAATCCTAAAGGATGCCAAGGGGTGCTAATTACGCCCGGGTCGAGGTTCGAACCCCTCAAAACCCGCCTAAATTCGCATAATTCTTCAAAATTCGCGGAACTAGTTCTTCGTATTCTTCTTATATCCCTTTGGGCACTTTGCGTTAGGACCAGTGAAGATTTTGGTGACCTTACCTTTAATACAGGCTATAGAAGAAGTTGGCTTACTGGTCGAACTCTTTTTAGCTGTTACTTGCTGGGCCACAAAAGCTTCTGCCTCTTTCAACAAATCAAGATGCTTATATATTGGTGAGAACCAGCCAAATGAATTCGAATCATTTTCCTTTAATTTTGCATCGCCCGCACCACAGGCATAGACATTTGCGGCGTCCAAGCCCATACCAAGATAAAGCAAGTCACCTTTGTAAACGGTAGTTATCGGTCCACCTGAATCACCAGGGCAACCTTGAGGATTGGATATAACCGTCTCTCGTAGTTCGGCTCGTTGGTTTACTGTGAACCACGAAAAATAAGAATCAGAAAGAGGAGCGAGATTCATTTTTGCAACTCTTGGGAGCTCACTAGTCCTTTGGTTTGGATTATTCCAATCTTTCTTACAAGGGTTCTTCTCACCAGGAGCACAACGATCTCGATACTCGCCGTATCCATGTAAAACTACCTCTGCTCGTGCGTTGACTAATTCAGCCTCAATTTCCGCAGTCATCAACTTTGCCGGAGAGACGGTAACTAAATCTCTATCTAATACCAGAACAATGAAGTCATTTCCAAATTGTGTAAAATCTGCAGCAAATGTTTTGATCACTTTTGCTCTACCTTCAGCGCTCTTCACTGAGGAGTTAGGTTTACCTACCGTAATAAAGGCTGGTTCATTTAATACTCGATTACCATTGTTATCAAAACGGTAATGAGAATGTGCAGCACTAAAGACAATACGTGGTGAATATAAGAATCCACTCCAATTGGCCATCAACCTAACTTCTGAAGAGTCATCTTGCCCAAAGATTGGTACCACTCTTGGATTATCGAGATTAACTGGCGCATTTAATGCAGCCTGAGAAAGAGGCGTCGAAGAGAAAATCAGCGCGCTCATAGCCAAAACGGCTAGAGCAACTTTGCGCATAACTCAATTTAACAGTGAAACTTTCTCTGTCAAGAGTTTTGCAAATACCAAGTTCCCATTGTGCACGAAGTGCTTAAGCCCGGGGATGCGCCTGTTCGTATGCGCTCTTGAGGCGTTCAGGTGAAACGTGGGTATAAATCTGGGTCGTAGCAAGGGAGGAATGCCCCAATATCTCTTGAACTGTTCGAAGGTCGGCTCCCCCTTCAAGTAAATGGGTTGCCGCAGTATGTCGAAGTCCGTGTGGGCTCATGTGCGAACCAATTGCTTCCATAGCATCGTAAACAACTTCGCGAACTGTGCGTTGATCAATTCGCTTTCCACGGGCACCAAGAAAAACTGCATCACCAGAATTTGTATTGGCAAATTCAGGGCGACCAACACTTAACCAATTCTTGACTGCAGCAAGCGCCGGCAGACCGATTGGCACTACGCGTTCTTTGTCACCTTTACCTAATACTAAAAGCGTGTTTCGTTCCCAATCGATATCGCGAAGATTTAAACCGCAGATTTCTGACACCCGAATTCCTGATGCATACAAGACTTCAATCATTGCTAAATCGCGGATATTAACTGGAGTTGGATCTTCGCCAGCTTTTGCAACAATTGCATCTAAAACTATTTGGGTTTGGGAATGATTCAATACTTCAGGCAGCGTTTTGTGGGCCTTTGGAATTGCGAGATCTGAACCGATATCAGATGGAATCCAACCTTGGCTTGCCGCCCAATAAGTAAAGGCGCGGATTGAAACTATTCGACGTGCAAGTGTTGCTCTAGAAATTCCAGTTGATTGAAGGTTTGCAAGCCAAGAACGAATATGTGTAATTTGAAGTTCTGAGAATTCAGTGATTCCAAGTTTGGCGATATGTGCCAAGAAAGATTCTAAATCGCTGACATATCCACGAATTGAATTGTCCGCTAGGTTTCGAACCAGCGCCAAGTGCTCTTCATATTTGGCAACTAGCTCGGCACTCATACTTAAAGGTTACTCGGGTTTTCTTCCCTGAAGCAGTAAACCGAATGTAACTGCATCTTCTAGGGCCATTACAGATGCGGCAATAACATTTTCGTGAACTCCGATGGTGCTCCATTCGGTTGTTCCATCACTGGTTTCAACCAATACGCGAGTGATTGCACCAGTGCCAAGACGACCTTCAAGAATACGAACTTTGTAATCAGTTAGCTCTAGTTTTTCGAGTTCTGGATAGAACTTAAGCAGGCCAGAACGAAGTGCGGTATCAATTGCATTCACCGGACCATTTCCAGATCCTTGAGATTCAATCTTATTTCCACCAGCAGAGATAACTAATGAGGCCTTCGAGGTCACTTTATTGTCAGCATCGCGACTAACTGTTGTATCCCACTTTTCAACCTTAAAGAAGGTTGCGCGCTTTCCATCAATCTCTTCACGAAGTAGTAATTCAAAAGATGCATCTGCAGCTTCAAAGGTATAACCGCGTGATTCCATCTCTTTAACGCGTTCTACAACACGGCCAACAACTTCTTTATCGTTACCGATTGCGATACCAAGTTCTTCAGATTTCAATTCAATAGATGCCCGGCCTGCCATTTCAGATACCAACATGCGGCGATCATTTCCGACACTTGATGGCTCTTCGTGTTGATACATCGCAGGATCAACCTTGATTGCACTTGCATGTAGTCCGGCCTTGTGGGCGAATGCTGAAACGCCGACATAAGGCTGGCGTGCACTTGGTGCCACATTTGTAACTTCGGCAACTGCATGTGAAATTCTAAATGCTTCGCGAAGTGCACCTTCTGGAAGCACCTTCTGCATCTTCTTTAATTCAAGATTAGCAATGATGCTTACAAGATCCGCATTTCCGGTTCGTTCGCCATATCCATTCAACGTTCCCTGGACATGTGTAACGCCAGCGGCGATTGCAGCAAGAGAGTTTGCGACGGCGCACCCTGTGTCATTGTGACAATGGATTCCGAGACGAGCGCTTGAAGCGGTTAAAACATCATGGACAACTTGTGAAAGTTCGTCCGGCAACATGCCGCCATTGGTATCGCAGAGCGCAATTACATCGGCGCCAGCTTCAGCTGAAACCCGAACAACTTCAAGCGCGTAAGCTTTATTTGATTTATAGCCATCAAAGAAATGCTCGGCATCTAAAAATACTCGTTGGCCACCCGCACGCAAGAATTCAATCGAATCCTTAATCATTGCCAAGTTCTCATCTAAATTAGTTTTCAGTGCAAGATCAACATGTCGGTCGTGGCTCTTGGCAACCAGAGTTACCCCGGCTGCGCCAGAATCTTGAAGAGCGCGAAGCAGAACATCATCGGCAGCTTTTACATTTGGTCTGCGAGTCGCACCGAATGCCATAAAGGTTGCATTCTTTAGTTTTAACTCGGTCTGTGCCCGCTTGAAGAATTCAGTATCTTTTGGATTAGCGCCAGGCCAACCACCTTCGATAAAGCCAACACCTAGATCATCCAAGTGACGTGCAATCGCCAACTTGTCATGCACCGAGAGATTTAAGCCCTCTTGTTGGGCACCGTCTCTAAGTGTGGTGTCATATATGTGAAAGTTGTCATTCATTTAGCAGACCTTCACGTTCCAACCATGTTTGTCTTCGATAGTTCCATGTTGGATTCCGAGAAGTGTTTCGCGAATCTGCATTGTGATTGGGCCAGGCTTTCCATCACCAGTAGTCCAAGTTCCAAACTCGCTCTTTGCGGCGCCAACTGCGCTAACTACGGCTGCAGTTCCGCAGGCAAAAATTTCGGTGATTTCGCCACTAGCAACGCCATCGCGCCAATCATCAATTGAAAGCATGACTTCTTCAACTTTATAACCTAGATCTTTAGCAACGGTAAGAATTGAATCGCGAGTGATTCCAGGAAGCAATGTGCCGGTTAGCTTTGGAGTAATGACGGTTGCATCTTTTCCAGAACCCTTAACGAAATAAAGATTCATTCCGCCCATCTCTTCAACCCATTTGCGTTCTACAGCATCTAGCCAAACAACCTGATCGCAGCCCTTAGTTGCAGCTTGCTTCTGTGCAACGAGTGAAGCCGCATAGTTTCCGCCGCACTTTGCTTCGCCGGTACCACCAATTGCAGCACGGACATATTCGGTGGAAATCCAAACGGTTACAGCATTTGCAGCATTGAAGTATGCGCCTGCTGGTGTTGCGATAAGAACATACTTGGCACGGTTTGAAGGACGGACACCTAGGCCAACTTCAGTTGCAAACATAAATGGTCTTATGTAAAGAGATTCGCCAACTTTCTTCGGCACCCATTTGCGATCTTGCTTAACAAGAGTTGTAATTGTTTCAATAAATTCTTCAACACTTAGTTCTGGCAGGGCTAAACGCGCTGCGCTTCTCGCAAATCGCAGAGCATTGGCATCTGGGCGAAATAACGAAATGCTGCCATCAGGTTGGGAATACGCCTTCATTCCTTCGAAGATTTCTTGGCCGTAATGAAAAACCGCAGTAGCTGGATCTAAAGTTATTGGACCATATGCATGTAATTGGGCATCGCTCCAACCATCAGCTTCGCTCCAATCAATTGTCACCATATTGTCGGTGTAATACTTTCCAAAGCCTCCAGCTGCGACTTTTTCATCGCGTTCGGAATCTGAAACTGGGTTTGGATTAGGGTTTAAATTTATTTTCATTTCGCACCAGAAGCTCCGGCGGCAAGCGCGTCACCAACTTGAACTGTGCTGCGTTTTGCATCGCCACGAGTAAGTAAATCGGCTGCGACTGCTCTTTCAATATCTGCGGCTGCATCTGTTAAGCCAAGATGTGAAAGCATCATGGCAACTGACATTACTGTCGCAGTTGGGTCTGCAAGTGATTTACCTGCAATATCTGGAGCAGATCCATGAACTGGTTCAAACATAGATGGAAATTCGCCGGTTGGATTTATATTTCCAGATGCGGCTAATCCAATTCCACCACAGATTGCTGCGGCAATGTCGGTCAAGATATCGCCAAAGAGGTTGTCGGTTACAACAACATCAAAGCGTTCTGGATTGGTAACAAAGAACATCGATGCAGCATCTACATGTAAATAATCTGTTGTGATATCTGGAAATTCTTTTGCAACTTCATTAAATGTTCGGGTCCATAATCCACCGGCACGAGTTAAAACATTGTTCTTATGAACCATCGTTAACTTCTTGCGGGGGCGAGCTTGTGCGCGAGCAAAAGCATCACGGATTACTCGTTCGGCACCGCGACGGGTATTAAGGCTCTCTTCGGTTGCAATCTCATCTTTAGTTCCGTGTGCAAGGACGCCACCGGCTCCGACATATGGACCTTCGGTTCCTTCTCGAACAACGATGAAATCAATTGAATCTGAATTAACAAGAGGTGACTTAACTCCTGGATGTAATTTAGCTGGACGAAGATTTATGTAGTGATCAAAAGCGAAGCGAATCTTTAGCAGCAAACCGCGCTCTAGAACACCACTTGGAACAGTTGGATCGCCAACTGCGCCCAGAAGAATTACATCTGATTTCGCAAGATCTGCCATAACTGAATCTGGAAGAACTTCACCAGTCTTGTGCCAGTAACTTGCACCAAGTTCGTAATGTGTCTTCTTAAATTCAACTCCATAATTCGCTGACACAACATCAAGGACTTTGAGACCTTCAGCAACAACTTCAGGTCCAATGCCATCGCCAGCGATTACGGCTAAATTAAAACTCTTCATGATTTATTTATTACCCAATCAAACTAACTGTTTGAACTAACTTTGCGCCAGTTTCTTTCTTAAGATCTGCAAGAACGCTCGCACTCACTGCAGAATCAACTGTCAGGGCCATAAGAGCTTCCCCGCCTGCTTCATCACGAGCAACTTGCATGCCCGCAATATTTATATTTGCTTTGCCTAAAGCATTTCCAACTGTTCCTACAACGCCTGGGCGATCTGTGTAGCGAAGGAATAGTAAGTTTTCGGTTGGTGCAAGATCTAAATCGAAGGCATCGATTGCGATGATCTTCTCAACTTTACGAATTCCCATAAGCGTTCCCTTTACGACAACACTGCGGCCATCATTTAGCGCGGCATGGAGTGAAATCATGCTGCGATATTCGGGACTCTCTGGATCGGTATTTACTGATGCGCTAATTCCGCGCTCTTCAGCAAGTGCTGGAGTATTTACATAAGTAATATCTTCGGCTCCGGTAGCAATGAGCGCACCCTTAAGCGCGCTAGTCGCAAGAACAGATGAATCATGTCCTGCAATGTCACCACGGACTTGGACCTCCATCGATACTGGAAGTTCGCCAGCAACAGCAGTCGCAATCTGTGCCATCTTTTCAACCAATGGCAAGCTTGGGCGAATGTCTTGATGGATTGCACCACCTTTAACATTCACGGCATCAGGAACTAATTCACCAGAAAGTGCTTTGCGCACTGAAACCGCAACGGCAATACCGGCACGCTCTTGAGCTTCATCTGTTGAAGCACCAAGGTGAGGTGTTGCAACAACGTTATCTAAAGTAAATAGCGGTGAATCGGTGCAAGGTTCGGTTACATAAACATCAAGTCCGGCTCCGGCAACTCTTCCTTCTTTCAAGGCGTCGTAAAGGGCAGCTTCATCCAATACGCCACCACGTGCGGCATTGATGATTCGAACTGCTGGCTTAACTTTCTTTAGCGCTTCTACCCCAATTAAGTTTGCAGTCTCTTTAGTCTTTGGAAGATGGATTGTGATGAAATCAGAGATCTTTAGAAGTTCATCTAATTCAACTAGTCGAACTCCAAGTTGCGCAGCTCGTGCTGGTTGTAGATATGGATCGTAAGCAACTACATCCATTCCGAAAGCCTGCATCCGAGATGCAACCAATTGACCGATTCGGCCAAAGCCAACAATTCCGAGAGTCTTTTCAAATAACTCGGCACCTGTGTATTTAGAGCGAGCCCACTTGCCATTACGAAGCGCTGCATGTGCTGGTGAAATAAAGCGAGCAGAAGCAAGTAGCAATGAGACTGCTAATTCAGCCGCGCTGACGATATTTGAAGTTGGTGCGTTAACAACCATGACACCGGCAGCAGTTGCTGCAGGAATATCAACATTATCTAAACCAACACCGGCACGTGCAATAACTTTCAAACCTTTTGCCGCAGCAATTGCTTCAGCATCCATCTTGGTTGCAGATCGGATTAAGACCGCATCTACTCCGGCAGCAAGTGCGGCAAGTAATTGCCCGCGATCTGCACCATCGCAGTTGCGTACTTCAAAGTCTGGACCCAACGCTTCTAACGTTGCCGGACTTAACTCTTCCGCAATTAAAACAACAGGTTTAACCACGCGCGGCAGCACCTTCCTTGTAATCATCTTTGTTGTCGCCCTTGACCCACGACATCATCTTGCGAAGTTCACGGCCAACAGCTTCGATTGGGTGAGCTTCACCCTTTGCGCGAAGTGCCTTAAATTCTGGAGCGCCTGCTTCTTGATCATCAATGAAGCGCTTAGCAAATGTTCCATTTTGAACATCAGCAAGAACTGCCTTCATGTTTGCCTTAACGCTGGCATCAATAACGCGTGGACCTGAAATGTAATCGCCATATTCAGCTGTGTCAGATACAGACCAGCGTTGCTTTGCAATTCCGCCTTCGTACATCAAGTCAACAATCAACTTGAGTTCGTGCAGACATTCGAAGTATGCAACTTCAGGTTGGTATCCAGCTTCGATAAGAGTTTCAAAACCATATTGAACTAGTTGTGAAGCGCCACCGCAGAGAACTGCTTGCTCGCCGAATAAGTCGGTCTCACACTCTTCAGTGAAGGTTGTAAGAATTCCACCCGCACGAAGTCCACCGAGTGCCTTGGCATATGAAAGTGTTAATGGCCAAGCACTTCCTGTTGAATCTTGTTCTACTGCAACCAAAACCGGAACTCCACGGCCTGCTGTGTACTCACGACGTACTAAGTGGCCAGGACCCTTTGGTGCAACCATTGCAACATCGATATTTGCTTCTGGCTTAATGTAACCAAAACGAATGTTGAAGCCATGACCGAAGAAAAGCGCAGAACCTGGCTTGATGTTTGGCTTAATTGAATCATTGTAGATGTGACGCTGCACATGATCTGGTGCAAGCAACATAATTACATCTGCCTCTTTAACTGCATCAGCAACAGATAGAACTCTAAGTCCCTCTGATTCTGCTTTTGCACGAGACTTCGAACCTTCTGCTAAACCAACTCGAACATCTACTCCGCTATCGCGAAGTGAAAGAGCGTGTGCATGTCCTTGTGAGCCGTATCCAATAACTGCAACCTTCTTAGATTGAATAATTGTTAGATCGGCATCTTCGTCGTGATACTGGGTTGCCACTTGTTTGACCTTCCTCATTCTGTTAGTTGTTCTCTTGGTTGATTGCTGGTTCTGTAAATCCTGGGGTAAGCCTAAGTTTTATCTCTTATCTTCTGAAATCGAGCCTGGTTTTAAGCCTCGAGACATCGCAACTAAGCCTGATTGGATCAGTTCTAGGATGCCATAAGGCTCTAGGACTCGAAGCAGAGCCGATATCTTCTCGGTGTTTCCGGTGGCCTCGATTGTCACGGCATCTTGTGCAACATCAACAACTTTGGCGCGGAAAAGTTGAACAGTCTCAAGCACTTGAGAACGAGTCTTCTCATCAGTCGATACCTTTACTAATAAAAGTTCGCGTTGGACTGAAATCACCGGATCTAATTCAGTAATGCTAATTACATTGATTAACTTATCTAGCTGCGCAATTACTTGTTCAAGGGCGTGATCTTCAACATTAATGACAATTGTCATTCTTGAGAAATTTGGGTTCTCGGTTGGACCAACAGCGAGTGAATCGATGTTGTAACCGCGACGAGAAAATAGTGAAGAGACTCGTGCAAGAACTCCAGGACTATTTTCTACTAAAACCGAGAGCGTGCGGGTCTTTGAGAATGAAACCGATGATGATGGTGCGTCTGGATGTGATTGTGTCATTTATAGCTCCTGTGAATCCCAGATTGGCGCAAGTGAACGCGCATTAACAATGTCATCGTTAGAAGTTCCGGCAGCAACCATCGGCCAGACCATCGCATCGCGGTGAACACTGAAATCAACAACTACTGGGCGATCGTTAATCTCCATTGCTTGAGCGATTATCTTGTCGACATCTTTGGTTGAATCACAAGTTAATCCAACACAGCCCATTGCATCTGCAAGTTTCGCAAAATCTGGGATCCGCTTTGAATGAAGTTCGGTATTTGAATAACGCTCGTTATAGAACAGGGTCTGCCATTGGCGAACCATTCCCAGACTCTCGTTATTGATAACTGCAACCTTGATTGGAATGTTATTTAGTGCGCAAGTTACAAGCTCTTGATTTGTCATCTGGAAACAGCCATCGCCATCGATTGCCCAAACAGTTGTATCTGGTGCGCCAACTTTTGCGCCCATAGCAGCAGGAACTGCATAACCCATAGTTCCGAGACCGCCAGAGTTCAGCCAAGTGCGAGGCTTCTCATATGAAATAAATTGTGATGCCCACATTTGATGTTGCCCAACACCTGCAACATAAATTGCATCAGGGCCTGACATCTTTCCGATTCGCTCAATTACATATTGTGGTGAAACGCTGCCATCAGTTGGGTGGTCATAACCGAGTGGGAATCTTGTTCGCCAGCCATATGCTTGTGAAAGCCAAGCCGAGAGATCTGGTTGGTTCTTCTTAAACTCACTCTTAAGTGCAGGAATAAGCGCTTCGATAGTTAATTTCAAGTCGCCCACTAGTCCAACATCGGCGCGACGATTCTTTCCAATTTCGGCAGGATCGATATCTGCGTGAATTATCTTTGCACCCGGTGCAAATGTAGAAAGTTTTCCAGTAACACGATCATCGAACCTTGCACCAAGTGTTATTAGCAAATCAGCTTTTTGAAGTGCTGTTACTGCCGCAACTGTTCCGTGCATTCCAGGCATTCCAAGATGTTGTGGATGTGAATCTGGGAAAGCACCACGTGCCATCAGAGTCGTTACAACTGGTGCGCCAGTTAGTTCAGCAAGTTTCAAAAGTTCTTTGTGGGCGCCAGCTTTAATTGCGCCGCCACCAATGTAGAGAACTGGTGCCTTTGATTGTGCGATCAGTGCAGCCGCATCACGTATCGCTTCTGCTGGTGCTTCTATCTTTGGATTGTAGCCACCAAGTTCAATGCTCTTTGGAAAATTGAATTCAGTTTGCATCTGTAGCGCATCTTTAGCAATATCAACTAAGACCGCGCCAGGGCGACCCGTGCTTGCGATGTGAAACGCTTCGGCAACACTGCGCGCGATATCTTCAGCTCTGGTTACAAGGAATGAATGCTTGGTGACTGGCATTGTGATTCCGCGAATATCTGCTTCTTGAAAGGCATCGGTTCCGATTGCACCTGAAGCTACTTGACCAGTGATTGCAACAATTGGAACTGAGTCCATTTGGGCATCTGCAAGTGGTGTAACTAAGTTGGTTGCACCTGGACCTGATGTTGCGATGCAAACTCCAACACGACCGGTTGCCTGCGCATAGCCTGTTGCTGCGTGCCCTGCACCTTGTTCGTGTCGAACTAAAATATGGCGAATCTTGCTATCAAAAATTGGATCGTAGGCGGGAAGAATTGCACCACCTGGGATTCCGAACATGACATCAACGCCTGAAGCTTCTAACGCTTTGACGAGTGAGCTTGCCCCCGTCATCTTTGTTGCATCGCTCATGTTCATCTCCCTTCTCTCTCAAATAGTTTCTGTATAACTTCTCGGTAAATGCGAAACCCCTCAGTTTCCACTGAGGGGCAGCACACGAATTAGTTATTAACTAGAGCGCGCGCTCACCAATTACCACGACTGAAATCATGTGTGAATTCTCCCCTGTCACGCTCATTTGGTCAACCCCTGAGTAGGAAATCTCACTATTTAGAAATTATCTGAGACTAGCCGCAGACCGCGCCTTTGGAAGCTGACTGGACTACCTTGGAATATTTGGCCAGAACCCCGCGCGTATATTTATGTGGGATTGGTTTGAAATTCTTGCGGCGTTCAACTAACTCGGCCTCGTCAACCAATAAATCAAGAGTACGGGCAATGGTGTCAATGCGAATTAGATCGCCATCTTTAACAAAGGCAATTGGTCCACCATCAACAGCTTCTGGTGACACATGGCCCACGCAAAGTCCGGTACTGCCACCGCTGAATCGGCCATCGGTTAATAGCAGAGTTGATTTACCAAGTCCGGCGCCTTTAATCGCGCCAGTAATCATTAACATTTCACGCATTCCTGGTCCACCCTTTGGGCCTTCATAGCGAATCACAACTACATCGCCAGCTTTGATAGTTCCGTCTTGTAGCGCATCCATCGCAAGTTGTTCGCGTTCAAAAACTCGAGCTGGGCCTTCAAATTTTTCAACGCCGATTCCTGCTGTCTTACAAACTGCACCTTCAGGCGCGAGTGAGCCACCAAGAATTGTGATTCCGACTGCAGTTGAAACTGGAGTTTTAATTGCATGAAGAACTTCGCCATCTGGATCTAATGGAGTTAGGTCAGCAAGATTTTCTGCCATGGTTTTGCCAGTAACTGTTAAGCAATCACCGTGCAAGAATCCAGCGTCAAGAAGTGCACGGAGCACAACCGGGATTCCACCAACACGATCAATATCAGTCATTACATACTTTCCAAATGGCTTTAGATCTCCTAGTAGTGGGACTTTGGATCCGATTCGGTGGAAATCTTCCATTGTTAAATCAACTTCAGCCTCATGCGCAATCGCAAGCAAGTGAAGGACTGCATTTGTCGAGCCACCAAGAGCCATAAGAACTGTGATTGCATTCTCAAAAGCCTTCTTAGTCAAAATCTGACGAGTAGTAATTCCCTTGCGGATTAATTCAACAACTGCAGCGCCAGATTTAATTGCGTAATCATCGCGGCGACGATCAACGGCGGCCGGAGAAGCAGAACCTGGAAGTGAGAGGCCAAGTGCTTCACCAATTGCAGCCATTGTGTTTGCCGTATACATACCGCCACAAGCACCTTCACCTGGGCAGATTGCTCGTTCAATTTTATCTACTTGCTCTTCTGAAATAAGTCCGCGTGCACATGCACCAACCGCTTCAAAGGCATCAATGATTGTTACATCTTTACCATCTACAGATCCGGCCAAAGTTGATCCGGCATAAACAAATACAGACGCAACATCGATACGTGCAGCAGCCATCATCATTCCAGGAAGTGATTTATCGCAACCAGCAAATGTAACCATTCCATCTAAACGTTCGGCTTGCATAACAGTTTCAACTGAATCTGCAATTACTTCGCGGGAAACCAATGAGAAGTGCATTCCTTCATGGCCCATTGAGATTCCATCTGAAACTGAAATAGTTCCAAATTGCATTGGAAAACCACCAGCTTCAATAACACCTTTTTTCGACGCCTTCGCTAAGCGATCTAATGAGAGGTTGCAAGGAGTAATTTCATTCCAGGATGAGGCAATACCAATTTGCGGTTTAGCAAAATCTTCATCCTTCATTCCGACTGCACGCAACATTCCGCGAGCTGGTGCCCGCTCCATTCCATCTGTAACTAAACCTGAACGTGGCTTCATGTTCTTGCTCATCGGTTTCCTATCCCTGACCTAGGTGCTTCAATAATAATTCACGAACCTTAGAAGCATCGGCTTGACCACCTGTGGCTTTCATGACTGCACCGATTAGTGCACCCGCTGCTGGAATATTGCCACCACGAACGCGCTCGGCGGTATCTGGTTGTGCTGCAATTGCCGCTTCAATTGCGACCATAAGTGCAGAATCATCAGAAACAACTTTTAGTCCGCGCTTCTCTATAACTTCTTTCGGCGAACCCTCACCATTAACAACGCCTTCAACAACCTGACGAGCCAACTTGTCGGTTAAGTCCCCACTACTAATTAGCGCAATAATTTCTGCGACAAATGCAGTAGAAATAAGTGAGGTAGGTGCAACTTCTTTCTCGTTTGCAAGGCGCGAAATCTCGCCAAGCCACCAGGTGCGCGCACGTGTGGGTTCGGCACCAAGTTTGACTGTCTCTTCAACAACGTCAACAAGTTCGGCATTAATCAATGAATTCATCTCTGAATCCGGAACGTTCCATTCCCTCTGCAAACGCTTGCGGCGATCAGCTGGATTTTCTGGCAACTTGGCCCGAAGTTCTTCAATCCACTTTGCATCTGGAGTCACTGGAACTAAATCTGGTTCTGGGAAATAACGGTAATCCTCGGCCTGTTCTTTTGAGCGACCAGGACGTGTAAGTCCGCTCTCTTCCAGGAAGTGTCGGGTCTCTTGAATAATACGTTCGCCTGCTTCAAGGCGATTAGCTTGACGTTCAATTTCACCAGTTAGTGCGCGTTCGACAGAGCGAAGTGAGTTTACGTTCTTTGTTTCACTTCGAGTTCCGAGCAATCCGCTTCCGATTGGTGCAAGTGAGACGTTGGCATCGCAACGAAGAGAACCTTGTTCCATCTTTACATCGCTCACACCAAGTGAGCGAAGAATGTCGCGAAGTTGAGTTACATATGCTCGGGCAACTTGTGGTGCATATTTTCCGGTGCCCGGAATAATTCGAGTAACAATTTCGACAAGTGGAATACCAGCGCGGTTGTAATCGAGTAGTGAATATTCAGCACCATGAATTCGACCAGTTGAACCACCGACGTGAAGTGATTTACCGGTGTCCTCCTCCATATGAACGCGTTCGATATCTACTCGGAAAACCTTTGGACCTTCATCAGTTTCAATTTCGACATCTAGAAATCCATCAACACAGATTGGTTCGTCATATTGAGAGGTCTGAAAGTTCTTTGGCATATCTGGGTAGAAATAATTCTTACGTGCAAAGCGACTGTATGGCGCGATCGAACAGTTGAGTGCAAGTCCAATCAAGATTGTGCTTTCAATAGCCTTGCCATTTACAACCGGAAGTGCACCTGGAAGTCCCAAGCAAACTGGGCAGGTCTGGGTATTTGGTGATGCGCCGAATTCAGTTGCACAAGAGCAGAACATCTTGGAATTTGTATTTAATTCAACGTGAACTTCTAGGCCAAGTGTTGGCTCGTATTTTTCAGTGGCTGCTTTGTAATCAAGTGTCATTTTTGCACCGTTAAATCTGGGGCTTTCGAAAGAATTGGTTGACCCCACTTGGATAGAAGTGCAGCCTCCAATGTTCCACCAACACGATAAAAACGATCATCTTGCATAACTGGCGCCATGATTTGTAGACCGACCGGAAGTCCATCTTCATCTGCAAGTCCAACTGGAAGGCTCATGCCACCGATGCCAGCCATGTTTACTGGGATGGTTGCGATATCGCTCAAATACATTGCAACTGGATCGTTGCTCTTCTCGCCGATTTTAAATGCTGTTGTTGGTGTTACTGGAGAGATTAGAACATCTGCTTTAGCAAATGCATTATCAAAATCTTGCTTCACAAGCGTGCGAACTTTCTGCGCTGATCCGTAATAAGCATCGTAATATCCAGATGAAAGTGCATAAGTTCCTAGAATGATTCGGCGCTTAACTTCCTTACCGAAACCAGCTTCGCGAGTAGCGCTCATGACTTCTTCCGCGCCTCTGCTTCCATCATCTCCAACTCTTAAACCGTATCGCATTGAATCAAAGCGAGCTAAGTTTGATGAAGCTTCGGATGGTGCAATCAAATAATAAGCAGCAAGTGCATATTCAAAGTTTGGACAAGTGACTTCAACAATTTCGGCCCCAGCTGCAACTAAAAGTTCGATTGATTCTGCTATTCGCGCACTTATTCCGGCCTGGAAACCTGAACCACTTAACTCCTTGATAACACCAATTTTCATTCCTTTAACATCAAGGCGTTTTGCGGCGGCAACAACTTGTGGAACTGGTGCATTGATACTTGTTGAATCACGTTCATCATGTCCAGCAATTGCTTCGTGAAGAAGTGCGGTATCTAAAACTGTTCGGGCAAAAGGTCCAACCTGATCAAGGCTTGATGAATATGCAACAACTCCGTAGCGAGAAACTGCGCCGTAAGTTGGTTTCACTCCAACAATTCCAGTTAGTGCTGCAGGTTGGCGAATTGATCCTCCAGTATCAGTGCCAATTGCAAGTGGTGCTTCAAATGCCGCAACCGCAGCTGCCGATCCGCCGCTTGAACCACCAGGTGTTCTGGCTAAGTCCCAAGGATTTTGTGTTGTGCCATATGCCGAATTTTCAGTTGATGAACCCATTGCAAATTCATCCATATTTGTTTTACCAAGAATTACAACGCTTGCCGCTTTTAATTTTGCAACGACAGTTGAGTCGTATGGTGGGCGCCAGCCTTCGAGAATTTTGGAACCGGCCGTAGTTGGAATTCCTTTTTGCGCCAAAATATCTTTAACAGCAATTGGGACTCCTGCTAGCGGTGAAAGTTTTTCGCCACTTGCTCGCTTCTTATCAATTACTTCGGCCTGTTCTAAAGCACCAGCCTTATCGATATGCAAGAAAGCATTGATCTTGCCATCAACTGCGGCGATTCGATCTAAATGTTGTTTCGTGAGTTCTACAGAAGAAATTTCTTTTGCGGCAAGCGCGCTAGCCATTTCGGCTGCGGTTGAATGAATATTTGTCATTCTTCACCAAGAATTTGAGGAACCTTGAAACGCTCATCAGCTTTAGCAGGCGCTCCTGAAAGTGCTTCCTCATTTGTGAGGCTTGGTTTAACTACATCATCCCGGAAAACATTTGACATCGAAAGTGGGTGTGAAGTCGGTGCAATATCTGAAGTTGCTACTTCTTGGACTCGCTTTACAGCGCCAAGGATTTGTTCTAATTCGCTAGCCATGTGATCAAGTTCGGCTGGCGTCATTTCGATTCGGGCCAGCTTTGCTAGGTGTGCGACATCATCGCGAGAAATTGCAGCCATGGTCGAACCTTATCGCGAGCCAGCACTTACTAATAAATTGGAATTATGCGCGAATTTGGCCAGAGCCAGTAACAATCCAAGTGGTTGTGGTCATTTGCTCTAACCCCATTGGACCGCGGGCATGCAGCTTCTGATTTGAGATTCCGATCTCTGCGCCAAAGCCCATCTGCTCGCCATCAGTAAATCTTGTGGATGCATTCACCATAACTGCAGCGCAATCACTTAGTGCAATAAATTTTGCAGTATTTGCCTCAGACTCGGTAACGATGGCCTCAGTATGTTTTGTTCCATATTTGGCAATATGGTCAGATGCTGAAAGCAAACTGGGAACTATTGCAACATTCATTTCTAAAGCGTTGTATTCCGTAGACCAATTGGCTTCATTAGCAATACTGACATCAAGATTATTTGCTTGGGCTATTTTTGCTACTGCAGAATCAACATTTAACTTAACTTTTGCTTCGCGCAAAGCCGCCATTGCCTTTGGCAAGAACTCAGCGGCAACACTTTCATGGACCAGCAAAGTTTCGGCTGCATTGCAGACACTTGGTCGATGTGTCTTTGAATTCATAATTATTGGAAGTGCCTTTGTTAAATCCGCTTCGCTATCTACATAAACATGGCAGACACCAGCACCAGTTTCAATTGTTGGGACTGTCGAATCATCGACAACGGTGCGAATCAGTGCTGCGCTCCCCCGTGGAATAACCAGATCGACTTTGCCACGTGCATGCAATAACGCTGCAACTGTAGAGCGATCGTCAGATGGGACAAGCTGAATTACATCAGGTGAAATATTTGTTTTGGATAGCGCCCGGCGCATCACAGTTACTAGAACTTGATTGCTATTTGCAGCACTTGAAGAACCACGAAGCAGCGCCGCGTTTCCGGACATCAGTAAAATTACTGCAGCATCAACGGTTACATTGGGACGCGCTTCATAGACCATTCCGACCACACCAAATGGAACGGTGATCTGCTTTAAATGTAATCCATTTTCTAAGGTGCTCTCGCGAAGTGTTTTTCCAAGCGGACTTGGAATTTTTGAAACTTGTCTTGCACCATCTGCCATTCCAGCGACCCGCGCTGCAGTAAGCAAAAGTCGGTCCTGCATTGATTCAGCCATTCCATCTTTCACCGCGTTCGCCATATCTGCAGAATTTGCCGCCAAGATTTCAACTTCGCTTGCACTTAACTCTTCTGCAATTCGAATGAGCGCTTCCACTCGATCGCCATCACTTGCAGCAATCAGCGTGCGCGCAGCTAACCTAGCTTTATCAGCTAATTCGGCAATTATCGCAGTGGCTTCCATGTTCCTAGCCTAGAGCCTCTTACCCTTCTCTCATGAGACGTTTATTACGAGTGCTACGAAATACCGTCATTGTTCTTATTGCTTTGGCTGTTGCCCTTACCGGCTTTTTGAGATTTGTTCATTATCCAAATCCAATAGCAACGATAAAACTTGGCTTAGCACCAGCATCTAAAACACCTACCTTGATGCCGTGGCACACGATAAATCCTTCAGACAATCCAATCTCCTGGCCGACAAGCACCGAAGCGACTCCGGACACTGTTGCCTGGAAGGGCAAACAAATCAAGTGGCAAGACTTCTTAGATCGCACAAATACCAATGCATTTCTGTTGGTAAGAAATGGTGTAATCACTTACGAGTATTACAAGACCGGGTTTAATGAAACCTCGCAACTTCCTTCTTACTCTGTTGCAAAAACGATGACTGCGATTATTGCTGGACAATTAATTGCCCAAGGTAAATTAAAAGAGAGCGACAAATTTATTGAGTTCTTTCCAGAGCTAAAGACCGGGACTTCATTTGATCGCGTGACAGTTCAGACACTTCTGGATATGCAGAGCGGTGTCGGCGTCTCTGATGATTACCCAACTGGCCCAGCAGGCTGGGGTGTCGCTATTGCGCAGATGTATGCAACTACAGATATCGATTGGTTCATGAAGAACAACCGTAAGATGGCTTTTGAACCAGGTTCGAAATCAGAATATCGAAGTGTTGATACCCAGATGCTCGGAATGATTATTAAAGCGATTACCGGCGAAAGGGTTGCGGATTACTTCAGCGAAAATGTCTGGAAGCCAATTGGTGCAAAGTATCCGGCTACTTGGAATGTTGATCGTGTTGGTGGAACCGAAAAAACATTCTGTTGCTTTAATGCAACTGCAAGAGATTATGCGAGAGTGGGACTAGCGGTAATTAATGGCGGTCAAGCAGGAGCGAAGCAAATTATTGATCCAGTTTGGCTAAAGCGAATGACAACACCAGTTACAAAATTGGACTACAACTGGGGATATGGTGCATTTGTCTGGCACCCCTTCCCAGGGATAAGCCATGCCCAAGGGTTGCATGGGCAATACATTTTTATGAATCCAAAAACTAGAACGGTGATTGTGAAACTTTCCGATAATCCAACGGGAATGGATGAAACTGTAGCAACAGCCAAAGTATTACGTGAGGTTTCAAAGAAACTTAATTAGAGGTAAAGAGCGTTCCCACATCTTTGCCTGAAAGCGCATCACCTAGATGTGCTAAATCTGTAAGTAACATGCTGGCACCACATGATGTTGCAATTTCAGCTGCTTGAATCTTTGTAACCATTCCCCCGCTGCCAACACCTGAAGCACCTACACCACCGATTTCTATCTCCGATAAATCTGCGAAGTTAGTAACTTTTGCGATTCGATTCGCGCCAGCTTGTGTTGGTAGCGCATCATAAAGAGCGTCGATATCTGAAACTAGGACCAATAAATCTGCGCCAATTAGTTGTAGAACTAGCGCTGCAAGACGATCATTATCACCAAGTCGAATTTCCTCAGTCCCAACTGAATCGTTCTCATTGATAATTGGTACAACCCCAAGTTCAAGCAGGCGGTTTAGCGTTCGCTTCACATTTTCTTTATGTAAGTCTCGCGATAAATCATCGCCGGTTACGAGAACTTGTGAAGCCACAATGTTGTGACGGGTAAATTCGGCGCTGTATTTAGCAATCAATAAGCCTTGGCCGACAGATGCTGATGCCTGCTGGGTTGCAAGATCGGTTGGACGTTCGGTTAATCCGAGTGGCGCCAATCCAGCGGCAATAGCAGCCGAGGTAACGATTATTACTTCTCTGCCTTGGTTCTTGAGATTTGCGACGACATCAACTAGCTGTGCAACTGCTGCACTATTTAGTGAAGTTCCAGCGCTTCCAGTCAGTGTTGAAGAACCAACTTTAACAATAATGCGTTTGGCGTCCATTACTTTTCCTCGGAATTTGCTTCCACAACTATCCGTGGATCTTTTGGATTCTCGGTGTTGTATTCCCATTGCATCGCAATTTCATCTTCGCTTAATTGATCATCAACTAAATCTTCGACGTATCGTCCAGCCCATGGTGATTCCAAGCGAAGATCGCCGCCACGAGGGCCTGCAAGTAGTTCAGCGCCCGCTTCGATTGAAGGTTCCCAATCAAAAATTACAGCGTTATCGCCTTCGCCAATTCGAACTTCATCTTTAGCCTTTGCACCCTTTTTAAACAATTCTTTTTCAACACCCAAAGTTGCTAGGCGATCTGCCAAGTAACCGATTGCTTCAGCGTTACCGAAATCAGTCTGCTTAACCCAACGAACTGGTTTGTCACCAAGAACAGTGAATGAACCATCGGCATTTGCAGTAACTGAAAATTGAGAATTTCCAACAGCAACTGGACGAAGAACAATTCGCGCTTTTTCAACAAGAGCTTCAACTTTACGAGCCTCTTGGATAATACGAGCCATTGCATAGTTAAGTTCGGTTAAACCAATATGTGAGGCTGCAGAAATTTGATAGACCTGGTATCCGCGCTCTTCCAAGATTGGTTGCACCATATCGGCCATTGCTTTTCCATCTGGTAAGTCCACCTTATTTAGTGCGATTAAACGTGGACGCTCGGAAAGGCCGCCGTAATGCGAAAGTTCTTCTTCAATGATGTCGAAATCTTTAACTGGATCGCGATCGGTTTCTAGAGTTCCGCAGTCAAGAACATGAACAAGTGCTGCGCAACGTTCAACGTGACGTAAGAATTCGAGTCCCAAGCCCTTTCCTTCTGAAGCACCAGGAATAAGTCCTGGAACATCGGCGACTGTGAAGCGGGTGTCACCGGCTTGAACAACACCAAGGTTTGGCGCAAGTGTTGTGAATGGATAATCCGCAATCTTTGGTTTTGCAGAAGAGATTGATGCAATCAGTGATGATTTTCCGGCTGAAGGAAAACCGATTAAACCAATATCTGCAACGCTCTTCAATTCAAGAGTAAGTGTGCGCTCTTCACCTGGCTCGCCTTTAAGTGCAAAACCTGGTGCGCGACGTTTCGATGAAGCTAAACCAGCATTTCCAAGTCCACCTTTACCGCCTTGGGCGGCAATAAAGCGTGTTCCAAATCCAACTAAATCTGCAAGCACTGTTCCAGTTGAATCTTTAATAACAGTTCCGTTAGGAACATGAAGAATTAAATCTTTACCCTCTTTACCATTACAGTAATCGCCATAACCTAATGAGCCATTTGTTCCACGACGATGTGGTGAATGGTGAAAATCCAAAAGTGTTGTTGTGTCTTGGTCGACGATCAGAATTACATCGCCGCCGCGTCCACCATTGCCGCCATCTGGGCCACCTAGTGGTTTGAATTTTTCGCGGTGAATAGAGACGCAACCATCTCCACCACTGCCAGCGGATGCATGGAGAGTTACTCGATCAACAAATGTTGCCATTTAACTTCTCCTCTCCTAATAAAATTCTTTTCCTTTATAAATAAAAATGCGGGCCCGCTTGTCGCGGGCCCGCAAAAAATTAACCGCGGGTTAGGCGACTACAGCTACGGGAACGATATTTACAACTTTACGACCGCGAGCGCGACCAAAAGCAACTTCGCCTGCAGATAGTGCAAACAGTGTGTCGTCCTTACCGATTCCTACATTTTGCCCTGGGTGAAAAACTGTTCCGCGTTGGCGAACCAAGATTTCTCCGCTCTTAACAATCTGTCCTGCGTAACGCTTGATTCCGAGATACTGCGCATTCGAATCGCGACCGTTACGGGTTGAGGAGACTCCCTTTTTACTTGCCATTTATTATTCGCCTGCCTTATTTCGTAATCGCGGTGATCTTCACGCGCGTAAGTTGGGAACGGAAACCTTGACGACGGCGGTAGCCGGTCTTGTTCTTGTAACGAAGGATGTCGATCTTTGGACCCTTAAGTTCTTCAACAATTTCGCCAGTCACTTTTACGCCAGCAAGTGCCTTAGCATCAGAAGTAACGGTTGTGCCTTCAACAACTAGTAGCGCTGGGAATGAAACAGCTGCACCGGCTTTTGCATCGATACGATCGACAATAACTGTGTCGCCAACGGCAACCTTCTCTTGACGGCCGCCTGCTTTTACAATCGCATACACGGTGACACCTTTCCAAATACTTTTGATAAACCTTTAATTAATCAGCCAGGAAACTGGCAGAGGGTAAGGATACGGAGCGCCTGGCCTCGCGGTCAAACTGGCTCAAACTGGCTCAAACGGCCCTATTCGGGCGTAAGCACACCCGTGCTAACTGCCCGACGGCGACGCTTTTGGGCTGGGGCTTTTTCTTCGGCGACCTCTGCAATTTGAGCTACCTCTTCGGTTTCTACTGAATCAACCGGTTCGGTCTCTTCTTCATGAACCTGTGGCACATAACGTTGCTCCATATCTTTATCGAGTGCAACCTTAGTTACTGGCTCGGAATGAATATGAATTCCTCGACCACCGCAACTTTCGCAAGTAGTAGAGAAAGCTTCGATTAATCCTTGACCAACACGCTTACGTGTCATTTGAACCAAACCAAGTGAAGTCACTTCAGCAACTTGATGCTTGGTGCGATCGCGTCCTAGACATTCAATTAAGCGGCGCAGAACTAAATCTCTATTCGATTCAAGTGTCATATCGATAAAGTCGATAACAACAATTCCACCCATATCGCGTAGGCGAAGTTGGCGGGCAATTTCTTCGGCAGCTTCCAAGTTATTTTTGGTAACTGTCTCTTCTAGGTTTCCACCCTTACCGATGAATTTACCGGTGTTGACGTCGATAACAATCATCGCTTCAGTACGATCGATAACCAGAGATCCACCTGATGGTAGATAAACCTTGCGATCAAATGCCTTAGCCAGTTGTTCTTCGATGCGATTCTCAACAAAGAGGTCGCGAACTCCGGTCCATTTTTCAATCTTTGTTGTTAATTCAGGGGCAATATGGCCGAGATAGTTATTGATGTCATCCCAAGCTTGATCGCCTTGAACAATCAACTTATCGAAATCTTCATTGAAAATATCGCGGATTACTCGAACTGTTAAATCAGGCTCTGAGTAGAGAAGCGCTGGCGCATTTGTCCCAGATTCTTTTGATTTCTTATCGATATCTTCCCATTGCGCCTTTAAGCGAATTACATCGCGCTCGAGCTCTTCTTCGGATGCACCTTCTGATGCGGTTCGAACAATTACTCCAGCATCATCTGGAATCAAATTCTTAAGAATTGTTTTTAAGCGTGAACGCTCTTGATCTGGCAGACGACGGCTGATACCGCTCATTTCGCCACTTGGAACATAAACTAAATAGCGACCAGGAAGTGAGATCTGACTTGTAAGTCTTGCACCCTTCTGTCCAATTGGATCTTTAGTTACCTGAACCAGAACTGATTGGCCAGTCTTTAATACATGTTCAATTTTACGAGGAGCGCCATCTGCTAATCCTGCAGTATCCCAGTTAACTTCACCGGCATAGAGAACAGCGTTACGTCCCTTACCAATATCAACGAATGCAGCTTCCATGGATGGCAGAACGTTCTGGACTTTTCCAAGATAAACGTTTCCGACATATGAAATATTGCTATTTCGATTTACATAATGCTCGACCATAATCTTGTCTTCAAGGACCGCAATCTGGGTGCGATCTCCAGCTTGGCGAACCAACATCTGGCGATCGACGTTTTCACGACGGGCTAAATATTCAGATTCAGTAATTACAGTTCCGCGACGGCGAACGAAATCTCTTGGTTCGCGATCATTGCGGTTGCGGTTTCCACGATCATTGCGGTTGCGGTTGCGACCACCACGATCAGGTCGAGTTCCTTGATCATCGCGAACTTTGCGTTCTCTTGGTTCTCTTGCTTCTCGAGGTTCTCGAGGTTCCCTTACCTTTACAACAGTTATGACACCATCTTCTTCAATGGTCTCACCAGGTGTAACGCCATCTCCCTTTGCGCGGCGACGACGGCGACGACGAGGACCTGTTGGTGAATCTTCGCCAGCTTCTGAAATATCTCCGGCATCTAACTCTTCATCAGTATCAGAATCGCGATCTACATTTGTTTCATCGGTATCGCGGCCACCACGACGGCGGCCTCTTCCACCACGACGGCGGCGACGAGAATTTGAATCACCTTCGGGATCTTCACTTGATTCAGCCGGCTCAACTACTTCAGCTTTCACCTTAACTTTCTTTGGCGCTACAGCTTCTGGTGCGGCCTGAAACTTCGGGACTGGAATGCTTGCAGCAGCAGATTTCTTCGTAGCTTTTGTTTCAGTCTCTGCTACTTCAACTGCTTCTGCTTCATTTTTTACTGCAGCTTTAGCCGCAGATTTCTTGCTTGCACGCTTGCGCGCGCCCTTTGGCACTATAGCCATAACGTTAAATCCTCATCTAAATACTAAATCTTGGTAAAACTTCCTTTTGAAAGCTTTTGCATCTGCTGCTACCTCGAGTAATTAAGGCCTTCAAGTTCTTTGAGGCCGCTCGGAGCGCGAAATGCTAAGTGAAAGTATTGCCTAAAATCTGAGGAAAGACCAACTTTGCACCCGCTTATACGGGAATTATTTAGCTCTGGCCTATCTGGTGCTATCTGGTGCTATCTGGTACGGAGGTGGACGTTTTGAATCAAGCCTAGGCCGATCAAATTCGCAAACATACTCGAGCCCCCATAGGACATGAAGGGCAGTGGCACCCCGGTCATCGGAACCAAGCCCATTGTCATTCCTATGTTCTCAAATGTCTGGAAAGCAAACCAGGCAATAACTCCAACACAAACTAATCTTCCAAATAAATCATCCGTTCGCTTTGCAATTGTTAAAGCCCGCATAAAGAAAATCGTAAAGAGCAGCAGGATAAAACCACTCCCTAAGAAACCTAACTCTTCACCAGCAACTGTAAATATAAAGTCAGTTTGTTGTTCTGGGACAAATCGGCCATTTGTTTGTGGACCATCAAAGAGCCCCTTACCCAGAATTCCACCTGAACCAATTGTGATTCTCGACTGTCGAAGTTGATAGCCGGTTGCTTGCGGATCTGCGGATGGATCGACGAATGATTGAAGTCTTGCAACTTGATATTCATCAACTATTCCTGCCTTTACTGCCGTAAATCCACCAACAACAGCAAGTAAAAGTAATCCGACTACCCATCTAGATGGTGCACCAGAAGTTCCTATTATTGCAACAACAGCAGCGCTAATAATTACAACAGTTCCAAGATCCGGCTGCAACAAAATTAAAAGAATCGGAACTGCCGCGATTGCAAGGGCCTTGAGCACATCTTGATCGGTCGGATTTGCATCAGAGTCACGCTTCTCTGCCAAGATCATTGAAATTCCAACAATGATTGCAATTTTTGCTAATTCTGCAGGTTGGATTTGGAAACCACCAGGAAAAGAGATCCACGCTTTAGCGCCATTAATTTCACTTCCTAATCCAGGAATCAAAACAATTATTAAACCAATAACTGCAAGTCCCCAAACTATCGGGGTATATGCGCGAAGTAATCGGTAATCAATAAGTGTGGTGCCATATGCAAGCAGGCCACCAATTAAAATATTTACTACATGGCGCTTTAAATAATATTCGGGATCAAGTCCTTGCGCAGCGAACCAATTCCTGGTTGCTGCATAAACCAGAAGAGTGCCGATGATCAGAAGCGCGGCAACCGAGAAAGTTAGGATGCGATCGAACTGACCAAAATTCTCGCGAAATTTATCGCGTCTACTATGATTTGAATAGATGCTCATGGCTTCACCAATTTAGCGTTCTTTGGGTCCACTATTGGTAAATTGATAGGAACGCCATTTGGAAATATTTTTTTTTCTGGGTCTACTTTGCCACCAGATACTCCGAAGAGCGCGGCATAAATATCTCTAACTCCTACTGAAGAGATTGATCCGCCAAAACCACCTTGGCTGATAACCATTACAACTACATATTTTGGATTTACCGCTGGTGCAAATGATGCGAACCATGCAGTATCTCCCTTTTCTGTGCCATCTTTATTCAATCCTTTATCTTCAGCAGTTCCAGTTTTTCCTGCAATTTCCACTGGAAATCCAGAGTATGCGCCAGCTGCTGTTCCCTCTGTGACAACTGCGCGAAGTGCTTCGCGCAAAAACTTACTTGATTTTTTTGACAGAACATTAGTAGCAGTAACTTCAGACTTAAATTCTTTTACCACCTGACCATTTGGTTTCACAATAGCTCTGGCAACTTGTGGTTTATACATGGTGCCGCCATTTGCAATCGCCGCATACATCTGGGCCATTTGTATTGGCGTCATCAAAGTATCGCCCTGGCCAATTGAAAAGTTGACCGCATCTCCGGCTCGGAGGATATTTCCATCTAAACAATTTTCGCGGGCAATCTCAATTAGAAAGGGAGTTAGATCTGATTTCTTAGCTCTGGTTTTAAAATTACAGTAGAAATCTTTATTCTCTTTATATACGCGCTCTTTCCAGGCTCGATCAGGAAGTCGACCTGAGGCTTCGCTCGGGAGATCGATTCCGGTTGTTTTGCCTAAACCAAAACCTCGAGCTGCAGTGAAGAAATAATCATTCAATCCGGATTTAGGTGAAAGTCCGCCATCGCGAACCCACTCGTCGTAGGCGATTTGATACCAAATAGTGTCACAAGAAACAGCGATAGCGCGCTTCATATTAATTGTTCCCTGCGACTTTGTTTCGAAGTTTGCAAATTCGCGATCACCAATCATCAATTTAGCGGGGCATTTATAGAGCGCATTCATGTCATATCCGGCATTCATAGCGGCAACAACAGAGACAGATTTAAATGCAGATGCTGGTGCATACATACCCTGGAGAGGACGATTTAGTGCAGGGACACCAGCACTTTCGCCAAATAAATTATTTGCTTGCTTCTGGGTTAGGCCTACCTGCCAAATATTTGGATCATAAGTTGGATAGGAGGCAAGTGCTAAAACTTTTCCACTGTTTACTTCCATAACAACCGCAGCTCCGCCGTCAGCGCGACCACCAAGTGATCTAGCCCTTAGAACTGAAGTCTGCAGCGCATTCTCGGTAGCTGCTTGCAATCTAGCGTCTAGGTTTGTGACCAAGTTAAATCCAGGAACTGGTTGAGTGCTCACCACTTGTTTTGTTACAGATTCTTTGCGATCAACAATGACTGTTTTTATACCGGCCTTGCCGCGTAAGAAATTGTCATACTGAAGCTCTAAACCATCTTTACCAATAGTTTCTTCCCGATAATAATTCTTACTTGAATCAGCTAAATCATCCTCATTTACCGAGCCCACATACCCAAGAACATGAGCACCATTCTCTCCAGCCAATCCGGGATAACTGCGAACTGGAACTGATTGCGCACTGATGCCTGGAAATAATTCAGAGTTCTCTAAAACTTTTAACGCTTGCTCTGTTGTAGCTGTTCTGGTGATTGGGATTGGTTGGAACCTAGTTCCCTTCCAGCATCCAGCGCTCTGACTTGCCGGCAATTCGCCACAGAGCCTTGTTATTACATAAACATTCCCTGGAGTTTTTCCTACTAACTTTGCAACACGGGCCAAAACTGCAGAACCTTTATCTGACAACTTATCCAAGGTACTCCGGTCGGCTGAAATAACCAATCCGGGGCGATCCATTACAAGTGGGATTCCAGAGCTATCAACTATTGCTCCACGAATAGCTGGGTTTACTACATCCCGGCTTTGAATACTTAGAGCCGCATCTTGATATGTTAATCCGTCAGCCACTTGAAGATAGAAAAGCCGTCCAGCTAGCGCAAGCATGAGAGAAATAATTAGTGCTTGAACGATTACCAGATTTAATCTAGAGCGAAGACTCATATTCGCTCTCTTGAAGATAAAGTCAAAGATCGCAATTTAACAATTATCGGAAGCAAGATTGAAGAGAATAGTAAAGTCCAAGTCCCATTCCCAAAAATTGTCTTCAAATTGTTCAGGACGCTGCCATTATTTTCACCCAGAATTAATCCAGTTATTAGAAAGATAGTTAGGCTGATTGTTGCGCCCGCTGTAACAAGGAGAATAAAAGCCATGGGCCGCTCAGTAAAATCGCCAATACTCTCTCGGTTGCGCGAAAAGAGATAACCAATGATTGTGAGAATTAGCGCCCATTTTCCAAAAGGCGAATCTGATGAAGGTGAGAAATCTAAAACTATTCCTGCAATGAAACCAAATGATATTGCACCAAATCGATCTTCAAGAGCCATCAGGCCGAGAACAACGCAGAGGTAAAGCGAGAATCCAGCTATTGGAAAATTTATTTTTGATATTGCTGCCTCTTGAACTACAAAGAAGAAGAGCAACAATGCGGAGCTAAACCCGACTCGACTCCAGCTCAATTGTTCTCCTCATTTGCGGTTGCATCTGATAAATCCAAAGTTGGTGGCGGAGTTACATAAATTGTTTTCGTTGGAGTCGGCCTTGGTGTAGGAATTAGGGCATCTTTCGGTCCACCATTTTTACTTGAGATAATTACTGAAACTACGCCGATGCTTCCAAGGTTCGAATAGCTACTAACAACCGCTTCTTGGGTAAGAGTAAGGCGAGAATTCTTTACAGATTTAACAAATCCAACTGGAACTCCCGGAACAAACGGCTTGTTGTTATCACTTCCAAGAGAGAGTAGAACATCGCCTTTCTCAATAGTTCCGGATGGATCAAGTAGTTGCAGGGTGTATTCGCTGTCCCCCCCACCAAGTAATACACCGATGCTCTGGCTTCGTGCGATTCGGACCCCGACTCGGAAAGTTGGATCGCTCATTAGTAAAACAATCGCAGAAGATGAAGTTGTGCTCTTTACTACTCCGACTAATCCGAGTTCACCGATTACCGTCATATCTTTCAAAACACCATCGCTCGAACCAGCATCAATAGTGATTGTCTGACTGAAAGTTGTTGAACTTCCTTTCCCGATTACCCGGGCAGACACAACTTTATAATTTCCGCGACCAGCAAGATCTAAGACGCTCTCTAACTTCTTTAACTGTCCTAATGTGTCATCATTGAGAATTACTTTTTCACGCAGTTTTACATTCTCTTCTTTAAGTTCCTTCAGCTCAGATTTAGTGGTGCCAAAATTCTTGATATCTGAGAAGAAGCCTCCAACTGGCGAAAACAAATCCGAAACTCCACGTTGGATAGGAGCTAGAAATGATTGTGTGGCACTTCTAGAACTACTAGTAATATTTACACCACGCAAATCTAAAGTTATTAAAAAGAGTGAAGTAACAAGAAGGATTACCAGAAGAAGGCGGGAACGGTTATTGCCTCCGGCTGCCACTTGATTTTCTCCTTAACGGCGAGGTTCAGAAATCAAAACCTTCTCTAAGGCTTCGAATTCTTCAACACACTTGCCAGAACCTTCAGCAACTGCATGCAGTGGACGCTCACTGATATGAACTGGCATTCCAGTTTCATGGCGAAGTCTTTCATCTAATCCACGAAGAAGTGCGCCGCCGCCAGTAAGAACGATTCCGCGATCCATTAGATCACTTGCAAGCTCTGGTGGGGTCTTATCTAAAGTGCTCTTTACGGCGTTAACGATTTGATTAACTGGATCTTCAAGCGCCTTGCGAATATCTTCGGCAGATACTCGAATTGTTTTTGGTAATCCGGTTGCCAGGTCACGTCCGCGAATTTCAGCATCTGGTTCGCCTGGAAGTTGGTGTGCCGAACCGATTGCCATTTTAATTTCTTCTGCTGTTCGCTCACCTAATAGAAGTGAGTATTCGCGCTTAACCCAGTCAATAATTGCTTGATCTAGTTCATCTCCACCAACACGGATCGATAACGCTGTAACAATTCCACCAAGTGAGATAACTGCAACCTCAGTAGTTCCGCCACCAATATCAACAACCATGTTTCCAGTTGGTTCATGAATTGGAAGACCGGCACCAATTGCAGCAGCCATTGGCTCTTCAATGATGTAAACCTTACGAGCACCAGCTGCATAGCCAGCATCCTTAACTGCACGTTGTTCAACGCCGGTAATACCTGATGGAACACAGACAACAATTCTTGGCTTCGCTAAATAGCGACGACGGTGCACTTTCTGAATGAAGTAGCGCAACATCCGTTCAGTTGTATCAAAGTCTGCAATCACACCATCTTTAAGAGGACGAATCGCAACAATATTTCCTGGTGTGCGGCCAATCATTCGCTTTGCTTCAAGACCAACAGCAAGTATTCCGCCAGTGTCTTGATTGACTGCAACAACGCTTGGCTCATTTAGAACAATTCCGCGACCACGAACATAAACAAGTGTGTTTGCGGTTCCTAAGTCAACAGCCATATCTCTTCCAATAAATGACATGCGATTTGGATTTTTTTTGCTCATTTGAGACCTTTCAATTAATTTAGCTCGGGGAAGAAAATTGCTATTTCACGTACCGCAGATTCTCGTGAATCTGAACCATGAACAATATTTTGTACCACCTTGGTTCCTTGATCGCGAGCAAGATCGCCACGAATAGTTCCAGGTTCTGCGGTTGTTGGATCTGTAGTTCCTGCTAGTTTTCTAAATCCTTCAATCACGCGATTACCTTCCGCAATCATTGCGACAATCGGACCAGATAACATAAATTCAAGAAGTGTTTCGTAAAAAGGTTTACCTTCGTGTTCGGCATAATGCTTTGCTAAAATTTCTCGAGTTGGTGTAATCATTTTCAAACCAACTACCTGGTATCCCTTGCGTTCAACACGAGAAACAACTTCGCCGACTAAAGATCGAGCAACGCCATCTGGCTTAACCAGGATTAGGGTGCGCTCTATTTTTTGGGAATTCACGGGCGTCAGTCTAATGCGAGCGCCCAAAAGTTCTTAATCCGAGAATTTCCTTCTTTTTGGAAGGTCTAATCCAGGGGTTTCTGCCGCAGGAGCTCGGCCCGGATTGCCTCACCCTTACGACCCACTACGAAGGCCGCTATCCAAAGCCCAGCAAAGAGCGCTCCCACGAAATACATCGAAGTTACGAAGTAACCGTAAGAAATCATTGCAGTCTGCAGAATCGAACCCACGACCCAGCCAATTTTCTTTTTCATTAAGCCGGCATTTAGTAGAAGCAAGATCGCGATTATGCCGCCATAGGTTAAAACAACTCCGCTGTTCTCGCCCATAGCCAGAAGGATTGCGAAGGCCATAACGAAAGCCTCCATTGCTAAAACAGATGCGCTTAAAACTCTCACTTCTCCTCCGATCTTCCAATCTTTCGCAAGATCACCCGTGCAGATCCTGCAGTTACAACAGATCCGGTGATCACAACTGCGCTTACGCCATCACTTACTTGGTTGATTAAGGTTACCTGCTCCATCGCATAGGTGATAGCCGAATTCAAATCTTCCTCTTTGTAAACTCGTTCACTTCCAAATTCTTGAACCGCTTCTTCGAATAACTGAGAGACGGCTAGAGCACGAGGCGAATCTGATTTCGTAACTACCAATCGATCAACAACTGGTTCGAGCGCCCTCAATACTCCCCTTACATCTTTCTCCCCAAGAATTCCCAGAACGCAGAAAATAGATTCGAAATCAAATTCACTTCTAAGAGTTTCGGCCAACGCTGTTGCACCATGAGGATTATGCGCTGCATCAACTATCACGGTTGGGTCTCGGTGCAAGATTTCTAAGCGTCCTGGGGATACAACTTTTGCGAAGGCAGAACGCACAAGCTCTTCATCTAATTTAACTCCAACAAATGCTTCTACTGTTGCGATGGCGATTGCCGCATTCTTTGCTTGGTGCGCACCATGAAGTGGTAGATAAATCTCACTATATTCACCGTGGATACCTTGCACTGAAATTAACTGCCCACCGACTGCAATGTCTCGCCTAATTAATGAGAATTCAATTCCTTCTCGATATGGAATCGCTGATTTCTCTACTACTTTTTCTAAAAGAATTCGAGCAACCTCTGGTTCCTGTGCTGCTAAAACCACATGTGATTCTGGCTTAATAATCCCGGATTTAGTCTGAGCAATTTCTTCAACAGTCTCACCGAGATACTCCATATGGTCTAAACCGATTGGCATCAACACTGACACTGCGCTCTGCACAACATTTGTTGCGTCCCAATCCCCGCCCATTCCGACTTCAATAATTCCGATATCTACTGGGTGCTCGGCAAATGCAACAAAAGCCATTGCAGTTATCGCTTCAAAATATGAAATTGGAGTATCACTTCGACTATCGATCAAATCCAAATACAGAGCAATGTCGTTGTAAGTTGCGATTAACTCTGCCGGACTAATTGATTCGCCCTTGATTGAAATTCGCTCCAGGAAACTCTCTAGGTGCGGGCTAGTAAATCTCCCAGTCCGATATTCAAGTTCTGAAAATAAAGCATCCACCATTCGCGATGTACTGGTCTTGCCATTGGTTCCACCGATATGAACAGTTGGAAACGAGAGCTGTGGAGAACCCAAAGCATCGATGAGCGCTGAAATACGGTCCAATGAAGGTTCAATTTTGTTCTCGGGCCAGCGCTTCATCAGCGCAGTTTCGATAACTTTGATTACTTCTAAATCTTCAGGTGTTGCCATTACTTAGTAGGCAGTGCAGCTAGTTGCGCAGTAATGCTTTCAATATCTGCACTAGTTTGTGTTAGGCGCTCTCTAATTTCCTGGACAACTTCGATTGGCGCTTTGGCCATGAAGCCTTCATTCTCTAATTTAACTTTTGCAGTTGTTCGATCCTTCTCTGCCGTAGCCAAATCTTTTGTAAGTCTTGCGCGCTCGGCCACAACATCGATTGCACCGGTCAGGTCAAACTCGATTTTTACTTTACCGACTTCAATTGCGGCGCTGGCGCTACCTGTAATTGGTTCAATCCGGCAGACTTGACGAAGTGAAGCCTCAAACTCTGAGAGTGAATCTAAACCAATAAAGTTTGCCCCGACTTTGGCAGAAGTCTTAATGCCTTGATCATTTCTAAATCTACGGATCTCGGTTGTTAGGTCTTGCAATTGTTCAACAATCAACTTTGATGCTTCGCTGCGATTTGCTGAGTCAGATTTTGGCCAGCTGGCTGTTACTAGCGTTTCGCCACCGGTAAATGAACACCAGAGTTCTTCAGTAATAAATGGCATCATCGGGTGCATTAAGCGAAGAAGCTGATCTAAAACTTGCCCTAAAACTCGTTTAGAAATTTCGGCTTTATCGCCACCACCGGCAAAAGTTGCCTTTGAAAGTTCTAGATACCAATCACATAAATCATCCCAAGCAAAGTGATAGATAATTTCGCAGGCTTTTGCGAATTCAAATTGCTCTAATAATTGATCTACTGATTCCACAGTTTCATCTAGCCGTGTCAAAATCCATTGATCAATTGAATTCAATGATTCAAATGGCGCAACTTCGCCATCAATGTTTGCACCATTCATGATTGCAAAACGTGAAGCATTCCAAAGCTTGGTAGCAAAGTTTCGAGAGCCACCAATCCATTCTTCGGCAATAGCTTGATCGGTTCCAGGATTGGCTCCTCGGGCAAGAGTAAAGCGCAGCGCATCTGAACCGTATTTGTCCATGAACTCAATTGGGTCAACAGTGTTTCCGCGAGACTTGCTCATCTTCTTTCCGAAGCGATCTCGAACTAACCCATGTAACGCGATTGTGTGGAATGGCGCAACGCCATCAGTAACAAAGAGGCCAAGTAAAACCATTCGCGCAACCCAGAAAAAGAGAATGTCATATCCGGTAACAAGAACGCTGGTCGGGAAAAACTTTGCAAGGTCACCAGACTTTTCTGGCCAACCTAAAGTTGAAAATGGCCAAAGACCTGAAGAGAACCAAGTATCCAAAACATCTGGATCTTGCACATAACCAGCTGGTGGAACATCATCAGGACCGCATACAACTACTTCGCCATTAGGGCCGTAAAAAACTGGAATCTGATGTCCCCACCAAAGTTGGCGAGAGATACACCAGTCGTGCATGTTATCGATCCAGTCAAAATATCTTGGCGCTAATTCTTCTGGTTCGATTTTGATTCGACCATCTCGAACTGCATCACCGGCTGCTTTTGCAAGTGGGGCAACTTTCACAAACCATTGCATTGATAGGCGCGGTTCAACAGTTGTGTCACAGCGTTGGCAATGTCCAACCGCATGAATATATGGACGCTTCTCTGAAACTATTCGACCCAACTTGCGAAGTTCTTCTACAACTTCCTTTCGCGCTTCGAATCTATCCATTCCATCAAATCGGGTTCCAGAATTAACCATTACTGCATGTTCGTTCATAATTACTGGCATTTCAATTCCGTGGCGCATAGCCATCTCAAAGTCATTTGGATCATGTGCGCCAGTAACTTTCACGGCGCCAGTTCCGAACTCTGGATCAACTAATTCATCAGCAATGATTGGAATCATCCGATTTACTAAAGGCAATAGAACTTTTTTTCCTACCAAATCTTTATATCTTGGATCATCAGGGTGAACAGCGACCGCGCCATCGCCCATCATGGTTTCGGCACGTGTTGTCGCAACAACTATTGAAACTTCATCATCGCCATATCTCACCTGAACAAATTCGCCTGAATCATCACTGTGTTCAACTTCGATATCCGAAAGTGCAGTTAAGCATCTTGGACACCAGTTAATAATTCTTTCGGCACGATAAATTAATTCTGCGTCATACAAGCGCTTAAATATTTCAAGAACAGCTGTAGAAAGTCCAGCATCCATTGTAAATCGCTCACGAGACCAATCGACCGAATCCCCTAAGCGCTTCATTTGATCAAGAATTAAGCCGCCAGATTCCTCTTTCCATTCCCAAACTTTTGCAACAAATGCTTCGCGTCCAAGATCATGTCTTGATAAACCTTTTGCCGCAAGTTGTTTCTCAACAACATTCTGGGTAGCAATTCCTGCGTGATCCATTCCGGGAAGCCAGAGCGCCTCGAAACCCTTCATTCGCTTCATGCGAATTAAAACATCCTGAAGTGTGTGATCGAGCGCGTGACCAATATGCAAACTTCCAGTGACATTTGGTGGCGGAATAACAATTGTGAATGGAGGTTTTGTGGATTTGGAGTCAGCGGTGAAATAACCAGCTAGCAACCATTTTTGATAGAGCGGTGCTTCAATATCAGCTGGCGTGAAACTTGCCGCTAGCTCTTTTTTGATAGATTTATTGCCATCGCTCATAGGAGATGAGTCTAGATTAAGCGCTCTTCTCTTCTGAACTCTTATCGCCCTTCTCGGCCTTGCTCTGGCGCTTTGGGCCACCAGCTGGGCGATTTACCAATGTCGGAGCTGCCTCTTTGAGAACAACTTGTGGCGTAATTATCACCTTCGCTACTTCTGGTTTGGATGGAATTTCATACATAACGCCAAGCAAAGTTTCTTCCATAATCGCACGAAGTCCTCGAGCACCGGTTCCACGTTTGATTGCAAGATCGGCAACTACTTCAAGCGCCTCAGGCGAGAATTCAAGTTCTACTTCATCTAATTCAAATAGCTTCTGATATTGCTTAACTAATGCATTCTTTGGTTCAGTAAGAATTTCCATTAAAGCTGGGCGGTCAAGATTCTCAACACTAGTAAGAATTGGCAGACGCCCAATAAATTCTGGAATCATTCCAAACTTCAACAGATCTTCAGGCATAACATCACCAAAGAAATCTTTTGCGGTGTTTTCTTCTGCGCTTTGTAGTGTTGCATTAAATCCAACACCAGCTTTTCCTTTTCGGCCTTCAATGATTTTCTCTAAGCCAGCAAAGGCGCCACCAACAATAAAGAGAATATTTGTTGTATCGATTTGCAAAAATTCTTGATGTGGGTGTTTACGGCCACCTTGAGGTGGAACTGCCGCTGTTGTGCCCTCTAGAATTTTAAGAAGTGCTTGTTGAACACCTTCACCAGAAACATCGCGAGTAATTGATGGATTCTCACTCTTGCGTGCAACCTTATCAATTTCATCAATATAGATAATTCCAGTTTCAGCTTTTTTAACATCATAATCAGCAGCTTGAATTAACTTAAGCAGAATGTTTTCCACATCTTCGCCAACATAGCCAGCTTCAGTTAAAGCTGTTGCATCTGCAATTGCAAATGGCACGTTGAGCATGCGGGCTAAAGTTTGAGCAAGCAGGGTTTTACCACAACCGGTTGGTCCCAAAATTAAAATGTTTGACTTAGATAATTCAATTGACTCTTCACGCTTTGATTCGCCCGATTGCACTCGCTTGTAGTGGTTGTAAACGGCTACAGATAAAGACTTTTTCGCGCGATCTTGGCCAACAACATATTGATCTAGAAATTCATAAATCTCTTGTGGCTTTGGAAGTTCAGCAAGCCCAAGCGTGCTGGTCTCTTCGAGCTCCTCAATAATGATTTCATTACAAAGTTCAATACATTCATCGCAGATATAAACGCCAGGACCAGCAATTAACTTCTTAACCTGCTTCTGGGTTTTTCCGCAGAAAGAACATTTCAAGAGATCGCCAGATTCACCAATGCGCGTATTCATAAGAGAAGGCTAGGACTTCGCCCCGATTCTTGCAGGCAAATCCCAGCCTAACTCTGTTCGCTTATAGGCGAATTTTTATTTCGCAGATGCCTTACGGCTCACCATAACTTGGTCGATAAGTCCGTATTCAACAGCTTCTGCTGCGGTAAGGATCTTGTCGCGCTCAATATCTTTTGTGATTTCTTCTGCGCTCTTTACTGAGTGCTTAACCAACATCTCTTCTAGCAAGGTGCGCATTCGCATAATTTCGCGGGCTTGGATTTCAATATCTGAACCCTGTCCGCCACCTTCGCTATATGGCTGGTGAATCAAGATACGTGCATGTTCTAGGGCATAACGCTTTCCCTTTGCGCCACCCGCAAGCAGAATTGCTGCTGCTGATGCCGCTTGACCCAAACAAATTGTCATTACATCTGGGCGAACGAATTGCATCGTGTCATAAATTGCAGTCAGTGCAGTGAAAGAACCACCTGGTGAATTTATATACATCATGATGTCGCGATCTGGATCCATGGATTCCAGAGTTAAAAGTTGGGCCATGACATCGTTTGCAACGGTGTCATCAATAGCTTGGCCTAAGAAAATAATGCGCTCTTCAAAGAGTTTTGTATATGGATCTAAACGCTTATAGCCATATGAAGTTTTCTCTTCAATTGTTGGAAGTATGTAACGGTTATTTATCATTTTGCTGTTCCTCCGCTTCCAGATACTTGCCCTGCTGAACGCACGACGTGATCTACAAAGCCGTATTCTTTAGCGTCTTCTGCGGTAAACCAGCGATCGCGATCAGAGTCAGCTTCGATGGTTTCAGCCTTCTGTCCGGTGTGGAAAGAGATTAGCTCAGCCATCTTCTTCTTAGTAAATGACATTTGCTCTGCTTGAATTTTGATATCTGATGCAGTTCCACCGATGCCGCCAGATGGTTGGTGCATCATAATTCTCGCGTGTGGAAGTGCGTAGCGCTTTCCTGGTGCTCCTGCGCAAAGCAAGAACTGTCCCATCGATGCGGCAAGTCCCATTGCAACGGTTGCAACATCATTCTTGATGTATTGCATCGTGTCATAAATTGCCATACCGGCTGAGATTGAACCGCCTGGTGAATTTATGTAAAGGAAAATATCTTTATCTGGGTCTTCTGCGGCAAGTAAGAGCAACTGCGCAGAGATTGCGTTAGCCATTGAATCTTCAACAACTGAACCTAGAAAGATGATGCGCTCTTTTAGAAGACGGTTATAAACCTGGTCATCTAATCCACCACTTGGTGCCGAACCCGCTAGACGCGGCGTAATGAGATCCACAACTTCCTCCAGATAGTTTGTTTAACTTTTTAATTCCTAGTAATGACACTAACAATGTTTCGGGCCAAATGCTTCCGCAAATTGGCAAAAACCTTGCCTGGGCTGTTCGCCCTGCGAGAAAGAGTCTGATACTCGGGAGATTATTCTGCGGCTGGCTCAGCGGCTTGCTTTGGTGCCAACTCTTCAAGGTTTACTTCTTTGCCAGAAGTTGTAACAACCTTTACGCGAGACAGGACGCCAGCAAGAGCCTTAGCTCTCGAAACTTCAGCAACCATAGTTGTGATTTGGCCAGCATCTGAAACTTCCTTCATAAATTGCTCTGGTGACATGCCATATCGCTGGGATGCACGAATCAAATACTCAGTTAATTCGTTCTCGTTGACTGAAACGCTCTCAGCAGAAACTATGTTGTCGAAGAGGATTTCTTGAGTAAGTGACTTAGTAACTTCTTCAGTTACTTCCTTGCGATGCTCGGCATCTTCCAGGCGGCCCTCTTTATCCAAGTGATCATTTACTTCATCTTCGATTATGTTCGCTGGAAGTGGGATTTCAACTTCAGCAATTAATTTCTCAACAAGCAGATCTCTTGCTTGAGCACCTTGCTCGAGATGCTTAACGCGCTCTAGGCGAGTCTGGATATCAGTGCGAAGCTCGGCCAAAGTTTCAAACTCAGAACCCAATTTTGCAAACTCATCATTCAACTCTGGTAGGTCGCGATGCTTAACTGCTTTCACAGTTGCATCCACTGCACCTTTCTCATCACCTTTCTGGCCAACAAGTTGGGTATCAAATCGCTTTGACTCCCCTGCCTTCAAACCAATCAAGGCCTCATCTAAACCATCAACCATGCGGTTGGTACCGACTTCATATGAAAGATCGTTTGCGGTTCCGCCCTCGACTGCTTCGCCATTTATTGTTGCAATTAAATCAAGTGAAACAAAGTCACCGTTTTCAACAGCCTTCTCAACTGTGGTTAAAGTTCCAAAACGTGCACGAAGAGCATCAACTTGCTCGGCTACTTCTGCATCCGAAACGACAACGTCATCGACGGTCAAAGTTATCTTTGAAAAATCTGGAAGCTTCAGCTCTGGACGAACATCTACTTCAGCGGTAAATGATAACTTCTCACGATCAACCAATTCAGTAACTTCAATATTTGGGCGACCAATTACAAAAACATTCTGCTCTTTCAAAGCCGCAGCATAAAATGGCGAGATCGATGAATTGATCGCTTCATCCAAGATAGCTGGACGGCCAACACGTTGTTCAATCATTGCTTGTGGAACTTTGCCTTTGCGGAATCCTGGGATGTTGATGCGCTCGCCAAAAGCTTTGTAAGCATTTGAAATGTGTGGAGCTAATTCATCAAATGAAACTTCAATAGAAAGCTTTACACGAGTTGGGGAAAGAGTTTCGACTGCGCTTTTCACTTTGCTCCTTGAGTTTTATTTTTAAGAATTATTTGTTCTGGTCGGGGCGAGAGGATTCGAACCTCCGGTCTCCTGCTCCCAAAGCAGGCGCGCTAGCCACTACGCTACGCCCCGCGGCGTAAGTCCGAATTCTAAGCCCTAAATTCCCCTCCCAAAACCAACGTAAATGACCCTAGGAAAGTAAAAAGGACCCGAGGTTGCCCCCGAGCCCTTTATTTTTACTTCTCTATTACTTAATTAGCCAATCCAAGTATTAATTGGAGAGCTTAAGAAGTAGACCATGAAGAGACCAGATACCAAGAGAAGCAACGGATGAACTTCGCTACGACGGCCTTGGATAATACGGATCACAACATGTGAAACGAATCCTGCGCCGATACCTACAGAAATATTGTAAGTAAATGGCATCAAGATAATTGTTAGGAATGCAGGAATTCCGATTCCGTAGTCAGCCCAATCCAAGCCCTTGATCTGTGACATCATCAAGAATCCGACGACAACAAGAGCAGGAGTTGCTGCTTCGTATGGAATTACTGCAACAAGCGGTGCAAGGAATGTGGTGAGCAGGAATAGAACACCAGTTACAACTGACGCCAAACCTGTTCGCGCACCTTCACCAACACCCGCCGCTGATTCGATGTAGCTGGTATTTGAAGAGATGCTTCCAGCTCCACCGGCCATTGCAGCCACTGAGTCAACAAAGAGAATCTTGTTGTTATTTGGAACATCGCCCTTGCTATCAATCAAACCTGATTCATGACCGATTGCTGTAACTGTTCCGACAGTGTCGAAGAAGTCAGATAGCAAAAGGGTGAATACGAAGAGGATTGCTGCGACAAGTGAGATTCTTTCAAAAGATCCAAAGAGGCTGAACTGCCCGAGAAGTCCGAAGTCAGGTGTATCAACAACACTTGAAGGCATAACAGGAACGTTTAGGTTCCAGCCCTTTGGATTTACTTCTCCGGTTGCGCCATTAAACAAAGGCCCAATCTTGAATGCCGATTCAATCGCAATCGCAATTGCAGTTGAAACAACGATTGCTATAAGAATCGCGCCCTTTACCTTCTTGACCATAAGTCCGATCATCAATAGAAGACCAAAGCAAAATACAACGATTGGCCAGCCAACAAGCTCTCCACCATCGCCAAGTGTTACTGGCACTGGGCCAGCTCCTGTGCGGCGAACGAAGCCAGCATCAACCAATCCGATTAATGCAATAAATAGACCGATACCTACTGAGATTGCGATCTTTAGTTGTGCAGGAACTGCACCGAATACTGCTTTTCTAAAACCAGTCAGAACAAGAATGGTAATAATGATTCCCTCGAGAACAACAAGTCCCATTGCATCAGCCCATGACATTTGCGATGCAATACTCACTGCAACGAAAGTGTTTAGACCAAGACCGGTTGCGAGCGCCAGTGGAAAGTTTGCAACTACGCCCATCAAGATTGTAAGCACACCTGCGATTAACGCAGTTGCTGCAGCAATTGCTGCAAGGTTTGGAGCGTCGCCACCTCCGAGGTACTTTCCGTCAGCATCTTTTGAAAGTCCGATGATCAACGGGTTAAGTGCCACGATGTAAGCCATTGTGAAGAACGTGACGAAACCACCACGTACTTCGCGACCTACGGTTGAGCCACGTTCAGATATTTTGAAATAACTATCTAGCATGGTTGAGCCCTTCTGATTTTGGTATCGGGGGTGTTTGCGACCCCGTGGGCATTCACGGCGCACAAGCCGGAGGAAGATGAAACGGACATTAGCCCTTACCTATTGGTAGGTCACGAAAACACACACCCTTTACCCAGAAAAGTTTCGGGTATTTAGGGTGAAATCAACAGGTGGGCAGAGCCAATCCCCACAGCGGTGTAACATAACGGCTGGTTCACGCTCAATTCATGCCTATCGCACGAAATCTGCGGGTGTAGCTCAATGGTAGAGCCCCAGCCTTCCAAGCTGGCCATGCCGGTTCGATCCCGGTCACCCGCTCCACGGTCTTAAAATTTAAATCACTATGAAACGGCGTTTACCTGAATCCCGTTAAACGATCCACTAAAAATAAGTCCTGGAGATTCAGTAATCTGGTTACATGTAATTGTTGCTGTTAAGAAATAATCATTTGTGGTGCTCGACCCATTCACTAATATCGTGGCAACGATGCTGCTTTCTTGTTCGGTAGCACCACTTCGGCTGGTATACCCATTGAGAACTACATAGTCAGAAGTAAGAACAACTGATGTGTCCGGTGACGATATTGAAAATTTGATGGTTTTAGTCAAACCTGTTTCAGAAACTCCATGAAGTAAAAGTTGAACCACATAACTTTTCCCTAGTGCAAAGTTGCCAAAATCTTTGTTAGATGTTGCTGTGGAACTACCAATAATTGGAGAGAATGTAAGTAATCCCATTGTTGATGGACTAGATCCCGCTGGACCTGTTAATCCGATGCTGCCAGTGTCACCTTTCGCTCCGGGAGAACCATTGCTTCCATTCGTTCCATTGCTTCCACTTGCACCGTTACTTCCTGCAGGACCAGTTGCACCCGGAGAGCCTGAACCCGCTGGGCCAGTTGCGCCGGGAGAACCTGCTGGGCCTGCTGGGCCTGCTGGGCCAATTAAACCTGGTGCCCCATTGCTTCCAGGTATTGAAGTTCCTTTTGCGCCGGTTGCGCCGGTTGTTCCATTAGTGCCGTTGGTTCCATTTGTTCCTGGCGTGCCCTTCAGAGATACGGATGCTGGCCACTTACCTTTAGTTTTTGGACCATAGATATTCATTTTATTTGTATCGATATAAAAGTCGCCATTGATTCCAATTGTTGCTTTTGGTGCACCTTTTCCACTTAAAAAAGAGTTAATGCCAGGTGTAGCCACTCTCCCGGCTTTAGTGATTTTGAAATTCTTTAAGGTATTTGCTTGTGCTGGGGTGTACGTAAAAGTTCCAAATATTATTAATGTTGCCGTTGAAAGTGCTAAGAGTTTAATATTTTTGGTAGCGAACATGCGGCACGCTTTCTAGAATTATTCTTCCCTTATCTAGGGACGACGTAATAGTCAGAATGAACTTGTTCATGGGCGGAGGCAAGGGGGCTTATGAGTGCTGCCACTCATCCCCCTCTGTTTGTAATTACATACGCTTAACATTCTAAGTATATTTTCAGGTTCCCTCATTATTATTCCCAGTCTAAGGATGTTATCTACGGGTATCCGCAAGTAACCGATTCGGTGCCTCGGACATACAGCTAGCTACAAAAGCAGCGACGAAACAGAAGGAGTAAAGAAGTTATGAATAAGAAAATTATTGCAGTCGCAATGGCAGCAGCACTATCAATCGGAACAATTGCATCAGTATCGAGCGCACATGCAAATCGCGGAGATTCAAAAGGAGTTTCATCACGAATTGCAACTATTCTTCCGGGTCTTGTGGCAAATGGAACACTTACCCAAGCACAGTCAGATGCAATCACTGCAGCATTGGCTAGGGCGGCGCCAATTAAATCAATGTTGAGAAAGAATCTTGGTGCGATGGAAGCTGTAATCACGTCTACTCTCGGAATCACTGCAGCTGATCTTCAAGCCGCGCACGTTGCTGGTAAGTCACTGGCGACACTTGCTGGCGATAAGAAGGCAGCACTGATAACAGCTTTGGTCAATTTCAAAACGACTGAGATTGATGCTGCTGTGACCACAGGAAAATTAACTGCAGCACAAGCAACCGCGATGAAGTCTGGTTTGACTGCTCGTGTCACAGCAATGGTCGAATCTGTTCCTGGATCAAAGCATGGCGGAATGGGTAAAGACCGAATGGGCAAGGGAAAGAAAATGCATAGCCCTTCAATCTCTTAAATAACAGATCAGTCCAAACTCTCTACGGTAACCACGCGGCTCTCGCTAGAAATAGCGGGGGCCGTTTGGGTTTTCTGCCATTATTGAGAAATGAGAATTCACATCGGAAGTGACCATGCGGGCCTGGAATTTAAGGGCGTAATCATTAAACATTTGCAAGGAAATGGGCACGAAGTTATCGACCACGGGCCAATCGAATATGACGCTTTAGATGATTATCCGGTTTTCTGTATTCCGGCCGCACAAGGTGTTGCAAATGATCCAGGTTCACTCGGTATCGTGCTTGGTGGTTCTGGAAATGGCGAGCAGATGGCGGCAAATAAAGTTAACGGAATTCGAGCCGCGTTGGTCTGGTCACTTGAAACTGCAGTTCTTGCGCGTGAACACAACAATGCGAATGTAATTTCTATCGGTGGTCGGATGCACTCTGAAGAATTCTGTTTGGAGCTGGTTGATAAATTCATCGCCACCCCTTTTCCGGGTGACGAGCGACATGTTCGCAGAATTAATCTGATGGCTAAGTATGAAGAGACTGGAAAGATTTAAGATTTCACATATTTTAAGTCTGTAACAATATGGCCTTTGCCTAAACCTTTACCTTCAAATCTTGTAAGCGGTCGAAAGTCTGGCTTGGGAATTACTCCCCCAATAAATCTGGCATCAGAACCGAATTTCTCTTGGGACCAATCGGCATATGCGACCCAATCTGTTGCGATGTGGATGTGGCCACCTGGCTTAAGCTTTCGATAAATCAAATCTACAAAGTCAGCCTGAACTATTCGCCGCTTCCAATGTTTCTTCTTATGCCAAGGATCCGGAAAATAAAGATGAACTGCATCCAGACATTGGTCTGGCATATTTTCACTTAAAACAATCCGGGCATCTTCATTAATTAATCGCAGGTTCTTTAATTCGAACTCATTTATTCGAGCAAGTAGTGAACCAATACCAGGGCGGTGAACTTCGAGAGCGAAGAATCCGGTGTCCGGAAAATTTCGGGCTATTTCTGCGGTGGCCTCGCCCATGCCGGTTCCGATTTCCATGATTACTTCTTTGCTATCTGGAAATATCTCGGATGGAACAATTGGGTGATCTGGCACGATTCCGAATTTCTCCCAAAACATTTCGGTGGCCTTTGCTTGGGCTTCGGTTATTCGCGTTCCGCGCAGCCGAAATGACCTATTACTTAGGTTGTAAAGGCCACTCTTCTCCGGAGAACTCATGTGGGTATCTTAGATAAGGATAGATAAGGTTGGCTCATGCCTGGATTAAATATTTCAAGAGCCGAAGCGCGCGAACGCAGCAGTCATCTGGCAATTGCATCATATGTTGTGACTATTGATGTCTGTCAGGGACCAGAGAACTTCATCGCTACTTCCACCGTGATGTTCAGTTGCAATAAGCCTGGATATGACACTTTTATCGATGCCGTGGGAAAGAAAATTATTTCAGCAAAGCTAAATGGCGCCGATGTTGATGTTTCGAATTACGATGGCGAGAGCGTTTTCCTTAAAGGTCTCGCAGCGGACAATGAATTAGTAATTGAAATTTTGGGCGATTATTCAAAGACTGGCGAAGGCCTGCAATATTCAGTGGACCCAGCAGACAACGAAGTTTATTTATATTCTCAAGGCGAGACTGCATATATCCGCAAGATGTATCCATGCTTTGATCAACCAGATTTAAAGGCCACATTCCAATTAACCGTGACCGCGCCTGCGCATTGGGAAGTTATCTCAAACTCTCCGGTTAAAGCGAAGAGCTCAATTGCTGGCGATAAGAACATTTGGGAATTTTTGCCAACCCCAAGGATTTCAACTTACATAACTGCCTTAATCGCGGGTCCCTATTATCATGTACATGACGAATATATCGGCCAGAAAACTGTTCCGCTCGGAATCTACTGCCGTAAATCCTTGGCAGAATCTTTGGATCCAGAAGATATTTTCTTGGTTACCAAACAAGGCTTTGCATATTTTGAGAAAGTATTTGGGCTCGCCTATCCATTTGAAAAATATGATCAAATCGCAGTTGTTGATTTCAACTGGGGTGCGATGGAGAATTCTGGCGCCGTAACTTTCCTAGAAAACTTACTTGTATTTCGAAGCAAAGTAACTGAGCGCATGTATGACGCACGTGCAAATACCATTCTTCACGAAATGGCCCACATGTGGTTTGGAAATATGGTCACGATGCAATGGTGGGATGACTTGTGGCTTAACGAATCCTTTGCTGAATGGTCTTCACACTTGGCCTCTGCTGAAGGAACTCGTTTTGTAAATGCATGGACCGGATTTAACTCAGAGCGCAAGAACTGGGCTTATCGCCAAGATCAACTATCTTCAACGCATCCGATTGTTTCGGACATGATTGATATCGAAACAGTTAACGCTAACTTTGACGGAATTACTTACGCAAAAGGAGCCTCTGTTCTTCAACAACTAGTAGCTCATGTTGGACGCGATAATTTTATTGCCGGATTGCAGAAATACTTTGCAAAGCATGCATTCGCCAACACGACTCTCGATGATCTGTTGGTGGAACTCACCGCTACAAGTGGTCGCGATTTAAAGCCTTGGGTTTCAACCTGGTTGCAGACAGCTGGCGTAAACACACTGCGCCCTAAGTTGGAGATCGCAGACGATAAATATTCGAAGATTGAAATCCTGCAAGAAGCTCCCCTTGTTCCTGCTGGTTCGAAAGAACTTCGCCCACATCGTTTGGCTGTTGGTCTTTACGATGTAAAAGGCGACAACGTGGTTCTTCGTAAATCTGTTGAACTAGATGTTGCTGGTGCCAGCACAACCGTTGTTGAATTTGCTGGTGAAAAAATTGCTGACTTATTGCTTATCAACGATCGCGATTTATCTTATGCAAAGGTCCGATTAGATGATCGTTCAATTGCGACTCTTAAGTCACATCTGGGCAACATCTCTGATGGTCTAACTCGCGCTATGTGTTGGGCAATTTCTTGGGATATGTTGCGCGATGCTGAAATCACCGCAACTGACTTTCTAGAGATCGCACTCTCTGGCCTGCCAGGTGAAAGCGATATTACGGTTGTTACCGTAATCGGAAATCAATTAACCACTGCGGTAGAACTTTATGCAAACCCAGCAAATCGTGATGCACTTCGAATAAAAGTTGCTGATGGAATTGCAAACTTGCTTGCATCTTCCAAGGCCGAAAGCGATCACCAACTTCAATACGCAAGAGTTTTTGCGGGTCTTGCAGTTACTGAAGGCCACGGAAAACAATTGCGCGCACTTCTGGATGGAAAACTTGCTGGATTGAAAGTAGATGCTGATCTGCGTTGGACCTTTATTCTTGCGCTTTGCGAACGTGGTTTATTTACTCGGGCCGAACTCAATGCTGAACTGCAGCGAGATAACACCATAAATGGCCAACTCGGTCACGCAACCTGTGTTGCGGCATTTCCTACGGCAGAAGCAAAAGCTGATGCCTGGAGAGCAATTACCAAAGATGAATTAACGAGCTCAGTCCGCGCAGCAATCCACCGTGGATTTATGAGATCTGGACAACGTGACTTATTGGCCGACTATGTTGATCCATATTTTGATTCACTTCTGACAATGTGGGATCACGCTTCCTTCGATATCGGAAGCTCCTTTGTTGAATTGTGTTATCCAACCTACATAACCAATCAAGCAACTTTAGATAAGACCATTAACTGGCTTGATACAACCGGTAAGGATTCCGCAGCCGGCCTTCGTAGATTAGTTTCAGAGAGTCGAGATGCACTTTTGCGCGCACTTAAAGCGCAAGCAAAGGATGCTTAGAATTATTCGATTCGAGTAAGTGATGAACTCTTATTCTTTCTGCGATCAACTGTAGCTAGTGCAACGAATACTGAAATCACGATAAACATAACGGTTGGAATCACTAGGAAATAAACTATTCCAAGAAATGTTCCAAGCGGTTCGCCCGGAAGCGAGCCATCTTCTTGATTAATTCGATTTAAGACGCCAGTGAAAAATTGCATATCCGTATCTTAGGCAACGCCGTGTTCAGCGCCAAATGGGCGGAGATATGAAATCCATCTCGTATCCGGCTTGCCGGTTCCCAGAATTCGCCAAGCTGCGCCTGCTGGTTCGCGTGGCAGCGTCTTTAATTTCCAACCGATTTCTTTAAGTGTGCGATCTGCTTTTTGATGGTTGCATTTGTGGCAAGCAGATACAACATTCTCCCAATTATGTGAACCTCCGCGACTGCGTGGAATCACGTGGTCAATCGAAGTTGCCGGTGCTGCGCAGTAAACGCAACGACCACCATCGCGCGCAAAAAGTGCGCGTCTAGAAAGTGGGACCGCATGGCGATAAGGAATTCGAACAAATTTAACTAATTTAATAACTGCTGGAAGTGTTATTGCCCCACCTGAATAATGGAGAACTGTGTCTGACTCTTCAATCGTTGTGGCTCGTTGATTCAAGACGAGGATCAACGCTCGTCTCTCTGATACGACACCTAGTGGCTCATAAGTGGCGTTCAGTACCAATGTCTGTGGCACTTGAATAGCTCCCTTTTTGTGGATCTTGCTCCAGCGCGTGGCTCGCGTTGTTGGGTAAATAGTGCCGTAAGTCAGGCGGAAAATCGCGCATTTCTGATGGCGAATCTCATGAATAGAAGGTTTATTCTTTCAAGATGACCCTAAGCGACAATGCCCAAGAGATTTATGACTGGTTTATCGGTGCGCCGTTCCACATAATATTGATCCTGGTAATCGCCCTGTTCTTTCAGAAGGTTGGCGCTCGCGCAGTGGCCAAGGCGATAAATCGCATTGCTGATGCAGATTTCGTTCCGGGTCCAAAGCGTGGGATGGATAGACAACGCAAACGTGCGCGATCAAATCGAAACTATGGAAGTTTCGGGAGTAGTCGAATCTGTTGGACTTCGCATAACAACTGTTAGATCTTTAGATGGAACTCTCTGGTATTTACGAAATGGCGAGATCCTAAAAATTGGAAATAAGTCTCAACCTAAAGCTAATTAATTATCTGGCTGGTTCTTCATCGAATGAGCTGCGTATTGGAAATAGGTCCAGAGCTCTTCTTTAAGTTCTTCGGCAATTTCTAAATCAATTACAGCTGCATGCATGCATTGCAGCCAAGCATCGTGTTCTGGGGTTGCGATATGAAATGGCGCATGTCGCATGCGAAGCCTTGGGTGTCCGCGCCGGTCAGAATATGTAGAAGGCCCACCCCAATATTGTTCGAGAAATAGTGCGAGTCGCTCTTCTGCCCCAGCCATGTCATCTTCGGGATACATCGGCTTCAAGATCGGATTTGTTGCAACCCGTTGATAGAAACGCTTAGTTAGCTCCTTGAACGTTGCCGCCCCACCGGCACGTTCATAAAAAGTTGCTTCACTCATGCTCAAGATATTGCGTTAAAAGCTCGCGTTCCTCTTCATTAATTGCCCGGGAACGCTTGGTTTCCATATCAACTGCAACCTGAACAGTCCGAGCTTTGGCATGAACGCCTGCCTTCGATGTTAATTCATATTCAAGTGTGAATGATGAATTTCCAATCTTTGAAACCCAGATTGCGATATCAATTTCAAAGCCACCTTCAGTGATTGGCTCTAGATAATCAATCTCGGCTCGCGCAACGACCATATCCGAGAACATGGGTTTTAGGCCCTTAGCAATTCTTGAATACCAGGTGAAGTCAGCACGCACTTCTTGGATAAATGTTAGGTAGTTTGCATTGTTGATATGACCGAAGGCGTCGAGATCATTCCAGCGAACATAAGTTTTTCCGTGGTGGCGCATCAACGAGTTAACTTTCGGTAAGTAACACGATGTGGCCGTGAAGCTTCAACACCAAGTCTGGCGATTTTATTCTCTTCGTAAGATTCAAAGTTTCCTTCAAACCAGAACCATTGCGAATCTCCCTCGTAAGCCAAGATATGTGTTGCTACCCGGTCCAAGAACCAGCGATCGTGAGAAATAACAACTGCGCAACCAGGAAATTCAAGCAGTGCGTTTTCTAATGAACCAAGGGTTTCAACATCAAGATCGTTTGTTGGCTCATCCAGCAGCAATAAATTTCCACCCATTTTTAAAGTTAGCGCAAGATTCAAACGGTTTCGCTCGCCACCAGATAGAACTCCGGCAGCTTTCTGTTGATCTGGACCTTTAAATCCAAATGCCGAAACATATGCACGCGATGGCATTTCTACCTGTCCAACTTTTATGTAATCCAAACCATCAGAAACAACTTCCCACAAACTCTTCTTTGGGTCGATGCCGCCACGTGATTGATCTACATATGAAATCTTTACAGTTTCACCGATTTTCACAGTGCCGCTATCTGGTTGTTCCATGCCCAGAATTGTTTTAAATAGTGTGGTTTTACCAGCGCCGTTAGGTCCGATTACTCCAACAATTCCGTTACGTGGCAGGGTAAATGAAAGATCATCAATCAGAAGTCGATCTCCAAAGCCCTTCTTTAAATTCTCGACTTCAACAACAACGTTTCCAAGACGTGGACCCATTGGAATTTGAATCTCTTCGAAATCAAGTTTCCGAGTCTTCTCAGCTTCAGATGCCATCTCTTCATAACGCGCAAGACGGGCCTTTGATTTAACTTGGCGCCCCTTGGCATTCATCCGAACCCATTCAAGTTCTTCTGACAGACGCTTTACGCGCTTGGCATCTTTCTGGCCTTCAATCTTCAGACGTGTTGATTTGGTATCCAAGTAGGTCGAATAGTTTCCTTCATATGGGAAGGCGCGACCACGATCGAGTTCTAGAATCCACTGCGCAACATTGTCCAAGAAATATCTATCGTGAGTGATTGCTACAACGGTGCCTGGATATTTACTCAAATGTTGTTCGAGCCATAAAACAGATTCGGCATCTAAGTGGTTTGTTGGTTCGTCCAGTAGCAGAAGATCTGGTTGCTGCAATAGCAATTTACAAAGTGCAACGCGACGACGTTCGCCGCCTGATAGAACTGTTACATCGGCATCACCTGGTGGACAGCGAAGTGCATCCATAGCCAGTTCTAATTGTGAATCTAAATCCCAAGCATTTCGGTGGTCTAATTGTTCCTGCAGTGTTCCCATCTCGGCCAACAACTTGTCGTAGTCGGCATCTGGATTGGCCATCTCATCACTAATTTGATTAAAGCGAGCAAGTAATCCAATAGTTTCAGCAACGCCTTCTTGAACATTCTCCAAAACTGTTTTGGTTTCATCTAAAGGTGGCTCTTGTAATAAAATTCCGACTGTATATCCAGGCGATAAGAAGGCTTCGCCATTTGAAGGTTGTTGTAGTCCGGCCATAATTTGCAGGACCGTGGACTTACCGGATCCGTTAGGACCAACAACGCCAATCTTTGCCCCCGGCAAAAACATTAAGGTAACATCATCTAGAATTACCTTGTCACCATGCGCTTTTCGCGCCTTTTTCATCGTATAAATAAACTCAGCCATGTGCGAAACCTTATCGGTTCAAATCGGTAGACTCGCACATGAAATTCAACAAATGCGCCTGTAGCTCAGTCGGATAGAGCAACCGCCTTCTAAGCGGTAGGCCGCAGGTTCGATTCCTGCCAGGCGCGCCGCTGGTAAATTGAAAGAGCCCCGAGTGAATTCACTCGGGGCTCTTTGATTAATCTATTGCTATTAGTTGCCGATCCGAGCAATTAACTTCAAGTTAATTTCACGGAGTGGTCCAGTGATAACTGTGAAGTCTTGTGATGGATCAGTTTTTGGGCACTTTGGAACTAGGAGGTAGGTAAGTAGATCTCGAACTGCCTTAGCGGTTTCAGCATCCTTCTGCTTGGTATCAACTAATGCATATGAAGTTGTTCCGAAGAGATAAGAACCTGGCTCCTTTGTCTTGTAATCAAAGGTAATAATTCCATTATCAGCAATCTTTGCTGCACCTAGGAAAGCCGAAACCCCACCAGATGTAGGAGCTTGGAAATTACCAGCTTCATTCTTGATGTTTGCAATTGCAAGTCCATTATCTTTTGCATAAGCAGATTCTGCATATGTAACTGAGTATGGAGTCTTTGCTGCTGCAGCAGCTACTGCTGCTGAACCAGAGAAACCAGAGATGCGACCTATGTTTGCCTTGTCATTTAGGCTGCCTGGGAATGTTGAACCGAAATTATTGTTGCCTGCCTTGGTCCAAACTTCAGGAGCTGCGCCATTTAGCGCTGCAGTGAATGCGCCGGTTGTTCCTGAAGAATCAGAACGATGGATAACCTTGATCGTCTTATTTGGAAGTGTGTAGCGAATTTTACGGACAACTTCGCGTAAAACTTTTGGCTTTCCAGCCTTATTCTTTAGAACATTTCCTTTTCCATTTGTTCTGTAGAGAACTTCATTAACTGAGCGATTATTGTCCGCAACAATCTTTGGATCGTTCCACTTAGTGATTGTTCCACCAAAGATTCCAGCAACTGTTGCTGGTGAAAGATAAAGTGGCTTGCTATTTCCGATGTTATACATAACAGCAATTGGACCTGCAACTACAGGAAGATGAATTACGCCAGCACGCGCTGCAAGGTGAGGTGTATCTGAAAAGTTGACGATACCTGTCTGCTTATCTGATGCTGAACGTCCTGCGCCAGAACCACCGAGACCATAGGTAAATGTGTTTCCTGTTTTTTTGTTGTATCCAGCTTTGCAAGCCTCGATAATTGGGCCAGGGAATGTAGCGCCCGCACCCGTAAGTGAAACACTTGCATAAGCGGTTGGAGATGCAAGGACGGCAACAGCCAGAGCTATACCAAGAACCTTGATTGATTTAGAAAGTTTCATTTTTCCCCTTGTTCGGACTAAATAGACGTTTGTCTAAGAGGAAAACTATTGATTGCGGGTTAAGTCAATGGGGTTTAATGCCAAACGCTTGCCAACAATTAGGTGAACAGTAGGTAAACCAGTTTTAACTAAATTTAGCCGAAACGACCTGTCACATAGTTCTCAGTGCGAACATCTTTTGGTTTTGAGAAGATTTCACTGGTTGGTCCAACTTCAACGAGTTCTCCTGGGCCGCCATCGGACAAGAAGAATCCGGTGTAGTCAGATACCCGAGCTGCTTGTTGCATATTGTGAGTAACGATGATGATTGTCATTGAAGATGAGAGCTCTGAGATTGTCTCTTCAATCTTCAAGGTTGATCCTGGATCGAGCGCTGAACATGGCTCATCCATAAGCAAGATTTCTGGGCGCACCGCAAGCGAGCGAGCAATACATAAACGCTGCTGCTGTCCACCAGATAGCGAGCCACCATAAGCGCTTAAGCGGTCCTTCACCTCGGACCAGAGTCCAGCACGAACTAAACACTCTTCGAGTAAATCATCTTTGTTCTGCACCTTTAATTGTGCAAGCTTTAGACCTGCCAAAACGTTGTCAGCAATTGTCATAGATGGGAATGGATTTGGCTTCTGGAAAACCATTCCAACCTTTAGGCGAATCTTTGTTACATCTGTTCCGCTTTCGTAAATATCTTTTCCATTTAGTAAAACATCGCCAGCCATTGCGGCGCCAGGAATAAATTCATGCATGCGGTTTAGGGTGCGGATAAAAGTAGATTTTCCGCAACCAGATGGTCCAATAAGTGCAGTTACAGTGCCGGACCAGAAATCTAAAGAGATATCTTTTAGAACCATCTTGTCGCCGAACCACGCATGGATTCCACGAGCCTCTAGTCCAACACCAAGTGCGCCCGAACCAGGCTTCTTCTTTGCGGCAGCATTTGCCGCGACACTTGAAAGAGATGATGGAGTTGTAGTTTCCATTTTTTCATTTCCTTTATCTAGTGGGCCTTGCGCTTCGGAATTATTCATTTTTTATTCCTATCTCCGCCGAGAAGGCGGGCCGCAAAAAATAGTATGAATATCAAAACTAGAAGAACAAAGATTCCAGCCCATGCACGAGCGATGGATTCAGTTGTGCCAAATGTAAAGGCCTTCCAAATATAAAATGGGAAAGATCCCATTGGGCCCGATGTTGGATTTAAGTTAAGTACGTCTCCGCCACCAGATACCAGCACCAGTGGTGCGGTTTCGCCAGCAACTCGAGCAACTCCCAAAATAATCGCAGTGATTAATCCACTCTTTGCGGCAGGAACAACGATTTGTGAAATCGTGCGCCACTGAGTTCCGCCAAGTGCAATACCAGCCTCACGCAAATCTGCTGGAATCAATAACAAAACCTCTTCAGATGTTCTCGCAACCGTTGGAATCATAAGAATCGCTAGGGCAAGACCGCCCATTAGACCACTTGGAGTCTTTGTAATTGGAAAGACAATTGCCGAAAGGATGAACAAGCCCGCAACAATTGAAGGAACGCCAGACATCGCTTGGACTAAGAACTTAATCGGACGAGTAAAGAATCCCTTAATTTCAGTTAAGTAAATTGCTGTCAGAATTCCAATTGGCAAACTGATTATCAGCGCAATACCAACCATAATTCCGCTGCCAGTCAGTGCGTGTAGTAAGCCACCCTGATCGATTGGATCATTTGGACCATTTAATTTCATATCTGTAGTAAATAAATTAGGCTTCAATCCAGTCTTTCCACGTTCAAAGACTGCATACAAAATACTTGTAATCGGCAGCAGGGTGACTAAAACACCGGCAACTGCAAATGAGGAAGCAACTGAATCTTTTGCTGAGGCAATACCGCGGCTTAAATAATTATGAATAAAATTAATTACAATAATTAATACAAAGAATACACCTGCATAAGCAAGCTTTCCTTTTAGCTCAGATAAAGCCACTAGTGCAAAGGAACCGACGGCAGCAAGCAAAATAGCACCGAGATCTAGTGCTCGTTCTCTTGGTGTCGATGCCCAAGGCTTGCCTGGCTTAACCGCTGGTTTGGCCTCAGGTTTATTGATGCTCATCGACCCTTACCGCCTGTCTTTGTAACAATTACATTAGCGATCGAGTTCACAATCAGGGTAAGAATAAAGAGTGCTAATCCTGCAGCCATCAAAGCTTTGATTTCAGTTGGTCCAGCCTCGCCGAACTTAAGCAGAATCATCGAAGCTACGTTTCCACCAGCACCGATCAAAACTTGCCAGTTGATTTGATAAACCAAGTTTAGAACGGTGTATACCGCAACAGTTTCTCCCATTGCACGACCAAGTCCAAGCATTGCACCACCGACGACTCCGCTTCGACCGTATGGAATAACTACAGCTTTGATCATCGCCCACCTTGTTGCACCGAGCGCATATGCGGCTTGGACGCGATCGAGTGGAGTTTGTGAAAAAATCTCACGAGAGATAGATGTGACGATTGGAATAATCATTGTAGATAGAACAACGCCTGCTACGAATGGCGAGCGCTCAAATATATTTACATCCATCTTGAAAATTGGAATCCACTCAAAATACTTGTGAATTAACTTTGCCCAGTATTCAGCGTGTGGCATTAATACGAAGTAACCCCACATACCAAAGAGAATCGATGGGAATGCAGCCATTAAGTCGATTAGCGCAACCATTATGCGCTTTATGAATCCTGGTGCATAGAAAGTTAGATAGAGAGCGCACAAAACTGAAATCGGAACTGCGATAATTACTGCAATAGTTGCACATATAACCGTACCAATAAGCATCGCTGCTATTCCAAATGAGGAAGCTTCAAGATCTGTATTTCCAAAGTTATCCTGAACTACATCCCAGTTGCTTCCGGTAATAAATCCCAAACCTTCAGAGCGGAGAACTTGAAAACCTTGAAAGGCCAAGAAAACAAAGATCAAACCTAGAAGTAATAAAGAAGAAAGTCCGCCAGCAGTTGCGACTCCACGAAATACTTTGTCTGAAAATCTTGGCTTTGTTGTAATCTCACGCTTGGCTGGCGTCGGCGTCGAGAGATTTGCTGACTTTGCCCCAGGCGCAGTTGTGCTCACGAAGCGATTGTTATGCCAAGTGGGTTTTTCAATGTGGAACCAAGGTGAACCCAAGGTGAACGAATGGTGAAATTACGGTCCAAGGCGCTATCTCGATTAGGCTCCCCCGGTGAGCTCAAAGAACGATTCCCCGAACCTGATTTGGGTCGATTGCGAGATGACGGGTTTAGACCTTAATAAGGATGTATTGGTCGAAATCGCGGTCCTGGTTACAGACTCTGAGCTAAACATCTTGGGCGAAGGCGTTGATCTGGTTATTCGCGCAACCGAAGAGCAGTTAAAAGGTATGAACGAATTTGTCACCAATATGCATACCGAATCTGGCCTTATCGCCGAGATCCCCAATGGCGTCGAGCTCGGAAAAGCCGAAGCCGAAATAATCGCTTACCTTGAAAAATATGCATCTGGCCCTGGCAAATCCCCACTGGCAGGAAATTCTGTTGGCACCGACCGATCCTTTATCGCGCGCGATATGCCACTTCTAAATGCCTATCTTCACTACCGCACTATCGATGTCTCATCCATAAAAGAATTAGCTCGTCGCTGGTATCCCCGAATTTACTTCGCTGCCCCAAAGAAGACCGGCAACCATCGCGCGCTCGGAGATATCCGTGATTCCATCGAAGAGCTCGAGTATTACCGCAAGGCCATCTTCATCCCCAACAATTAAAACGCTCTTTAAATGTAGCCACAAATACTGATATTGTGGCTACATGGAAATCGGCATCAGAGAATTCAAGAACCGCTTATCTGAAATTCTGCAACGTGCAAACGAGGGCGAGCAGATAACAATCACAAATCACGGCCAGGCAATCTGTCTACTTTCGCCGGTGCAGGGTGAAGAAATTAAACGGCCTGCATTTCTCGAACGTGCCATTGCAGAAGGGCGAGTAAGGCCAGCCACTCGCACCTCATTGGGCAATTTCAATCGGATTAAGCCCCGCAAGGCGGGACCGACAACAACTGAATTGCTCATTGAATCTCGTCGCGAGCGCAAATTTTGACATCTCTTTATTTAGACTCAAGCGCATTGTTAAAAAGATACCTTGAAGAAGAGTTTTCTCAGCAATGTGAAGAAATTATCGTTAAATATCAAGATAAATACATCTCCCAAATCGGTGTAACCGAAACCCTGATCAACCTGCGCAAACGCCTAAGTACCGCAGAATTCGCCATGGCTACAAAGCTTTTCAAGGCCGATATCGCTATCTTCAATATTATTGAATTCGACGAGGCGACCTCTTATTTAGCTGTTGAGATATCCGAGGGCACCAACTTGGCGACCTTAGATGCCATCCACTTAGCCTCTGCTGCGAGTCTTGGCAGTAAGACCATTGATTTTCTTACCTACGACAAAGTCCAGCGAAAAGCCGCAAAATCCCTAGGTTTTAAAACTCCTGGGTCTTAGTTCCCTTTGGAGAATGTAGACTATGACATCCATGGTGGTCGTAGCTCAGCTGGTAGAGCACTCGGTTGTGGTCCGAGATGTCGCGGGTTCGAGCCCCGTCGATCACCCCAATCTTTGCAAGTAGTTAAATAAAAGGAGACCAAAATGGAATCTATGGTCTTCGACGTAGTAATTGAAATCCCTGCCGGGTCTAGAAATAAATATGAAATCAATCATGAGACCGGTGAAGTTCGTCTAGATCGAATGCTCTTTACTGCAACTCGTTTTCCCCACGATTATGGCTTCGTAAAAAACACACTTTCAAATGATGGCGACCCTCTTGATGCACTTGTCATGTTGGATGAACCAACATTTCCTGGCTGCGTTGTTTCTTGTCGCGTTATCGGAATGTTTCGCATGACCGATGAAAAAGGTGGCGATGACAAACTGCTCTGTGTCGCAGCTGGAGATATTCGAAAGTCCGGTCTCAAAGATTTAGCCGATGTTCCATATTACGAGCTTGAAGAAATCAAACACTTCTTCGAAGTGTATAAAACCTTAGAACCAGGCAAAGAAGTCCACGGTGGCGAATGGGTGAATCACGACGCCGCCCAAGAAGAGATCATGAATTCTTACAATCGATTCAAACAGCACTAAACAAGCCTAATTAAAAGAACTTCCGAAGCTCTTTAGACTTTTGCGCACACCCCTTCTCGCTGATAGGGTCTGCGATGCGTTCGAAGATTCCCCCTTTGAATGAGCTCGGGTTGTTAGCTCAGTTGGTAGAGCAGGTGACTCTTAATCACCGGGTCGGGGGTTCGAGTCCCTCACAACCCACTTATGTAGGTAAATCTGAGTTCTATATCCAAACCTTGGATGTGGTTCAAACCCTTGAATAGTGGATATGTCTGCCAAACCTTTATATCCAGTATTTGATCTCTTGACTCCTTTATTCATAAGGAGAAGATGATGTTAGTTAGCGAATATGCAACGGAAGTTATAGAGCACTAGTTCTTGAGATCGTCTTGAATCTCAGTTGCAATATATTTTCCCGCTTCCAAATAGAGGCTATTTTTATTTACCTTTAGATTTGTCAAAATGGAATCACCCCAATTAGCCCCTGCCGTTACTTCCGAAAGAACTTTATCTATTTGATCAGGTTCAAAATTTGAGTAGAGATATTCGTTAATAAGCATCCCTAGCGAATACCCAAGGCCATTGGATACACAAAAATCAATACTAGCCTCACATTTATTAATGGAATCTACCCATTCAGTCTCCGTAAAACTATTCATGGCAGGAAATGCACTTTTCATTGACCTAATGGTTTGGCTGCGTAAATTAGTGACTGCTAGAAAACGACTGGATGTTACAAAGCCCAGAAAATTTGCTTGTCCCTCTCCAAACCAGGCAGGAAAAATTCTATACATTCCATCGCCGATTCTACTTTTCTGATAAATATGAACAGATTCATGATTTGGGCTCACTCTTGAATTGTTTGAGGTTTTCCACGAAGAACCCACTACTTCGTAAAGTATGTTTGTGGGACTTGAGTTTGTTCCTCTTCCACATTGGGTAAATTCATTGAAAGCACAATGTTTACTTCCCCACCAATCATCATTTGAATTAGAACCTTCATAACTTATAACCTTTTGGGTATACCAGTCCTTATCTTTTTCACTCATGAAAAGGATGATTACTTTCTTGTCGCTTCCAAATTTATTGACATAAAAAGAAATCGCATCCTTAAACTGTTCTAAGAGAATATTGGCGTTTGCTTGATCTACGGTAGGACTGTAAACAGCCTCAAGACTGATACCACTTAGGGATGTCTGTTGGAATTTATTTAATACTGATTTATAGAGTTTTTGAAAACTGCGTTCGGTTATTGGACTTGAGGTTGCACTTGATGTTGGAGTAGGAGTTGGGGTCACTTTTGGCGTTGGAGTGGGAGTTATCAACTGAACACGAAATCCAACTCCTGGTCCTGATGAAAACTTCGGCGCTCCTACTGCATCTGCCAGATAACGCCAGGGTTTAGGAAGTGGATCTTTAGCCTTTAATTTTAGAAATTTGGAAAATAGCCCTTTCTTACCCATTACTTTTGAGCAGGATATGCCAAATGTATTAATTTGATATGTGCCTTTAGGGAATTTAACCCCAACTATGACTTCTTTTTTAGTTACTGTGTAGTTGCCGCAACTTGGAGTTTTTGGACCTGCATGATCATTTCCATAGGTGGATGTCGGAATCAGGGCAAGAGCAAAAGCAATTAAAAATCCCTTGGCAAGACTCCCCTTAATTCGCATTCCAAAAGGGTAATGGGGAGATCCAGCCAAGTGTGATTTTGAGCATTTAATTCTGCTCTTACCTCCCAATATGGCTTATTGGTCTTTGAATACCTTTGAAATGTCCCTGGCTATCCCTAATATTGGAGATTAGTCAAGATCGGATATATCCGCATATTGGGTCAAAGGGAATGGTTTGAAGGTTTGATAACGAGTCCCTCACAACCCACGTATTTGGTCGTATCTAATGTATAGATCCAAAAATTGGATGTGTATCAAACCTTTGCTTATTGCATATGTCAGCAAAACCTATATATCCAGTATTCAATCTCTTAACTCCTTTTTTCATAAGGAGAAAATCATGTTAATTAGTGAATATGCAACGGAAGTTATAAAAAGCTAATCCAGAAAAGTCGCTTGAACCATAAGCTGCATTTATCTGCGCCTGCGTTGGGCCCGTTCTCCCTGTGCGATTCCCAGCCATGATGCTGACCGGGACTCCGATTATTCAAATCCACCCTAGCGCGTGTTCTATTTTTTTGAATTATGGAGTCGGTGACAATTGGGAAGTCCATAGTTGGTCTTGCTCTAGAGTCTGTAAGATGGTGCTTAATTCTATGGAGGCAAATATGGAAATCAACATTCCAACGGCTGCTCTGATTGCGTTTCAAATTCTTCTGATATTGATCCTCGGATTAATGGTTAGATTCGGAATTAATCGATCACTGCGGTTATTTATCAAACGAGTTATTACTCTCCGCACAGATGGAGATGGGCTGGGGGAATCACCGCGCCGTTCGTTGAGAGCTGACACTTTGATTCAACTTGCTCACTCAATCACGAGCGTTGTAATACTAGGGATCGTATTGCTCTTGATTCTTGATCGACTTGGTATCAACCTAGCCCCATTGTTGGCAGGTGCTGGTGTTGCAGGCATTGCGATTGGTTTTGGTGCTCAAGCCTTAGTCAAAGACCTCTTGGTTGGCATCTCAGTATTGGCAGAGGATCAATACGGCGTAGGGGATGTTATCGATTTTGGTGAAGGGAGTGGAACTGTTGAATCAATGACGCTTAAAACCACACGTGTGCGCTCATTGGATGGGTCATTGTGGCACCTCCCCAATGGAGAGATAGCAAGAGTTGCAAATAAGACTCAGGGTTGGTCGCGAGTGATTCTTGACATTGGTGTGGCATACGCAAGCGAAATCACCTTTGTGCAAGAGAAAATCCAAGAAGTCCTCGATTCTTTAGCCGTAACGGATGGAGTCGGCTCAAAATTCTTAGAGGCACCAGAAATTTGGGGTGTTGAAGATCTTGCGGAGAACTCGGTGGTGATACGTGTTGTCATAAAGGTCCTTCCTGGTGAACATTGGCAGATAGCAAGAATCCTTAGAGCAGCCATCAAAGAGAAATTTGATGCCTCCAATATCGAAATTCCATTCCCACAGGTAAAAATCTGGCAATAACCGAAAGATGTGTTTTGGGAGCACGCGTAATCTGCGACTCAAGTAAAGATTTCGGAGCGAGTAGTGCACCTGGCTCTGCGTTGCTAAAAAGCAACGAGGGGTCCCGCCTTTGTTCCTATTTATATTTCCCCCTGAGTAAATAATTATTAACACTAAATTCTCTTTGGGAGAAATACCTAACGACTAGCACATATTTACGCGCGAGAATAGGCTTTTCTGAAAATTCTTCAGCTTCAAGTCTGTTTCAAGGCACAATCTTGATGATCAAGTATTGAAAAGATTTGAATGTCAGCAATTGGAGAGCAGTGTCAATTTAAGGTGGCAATTGATCCAATTCTGGCTCAAATTTTCGCACTTCGCGGTATTCATTAGTAACAAAGTAGGGTCGTAGGGTAGTGTCTTCAAACGATGAACACCTATGAGGCAGGCGCCGAGTTCGTAGTTGTAGCGAACAGATTGCCAATCGAGCCCATTTATGAAGATATGAACCCCGACCTCGGAATCATTGGCTGGCGCACGAGCCCTGGTGGCCTAGTAAGTGCGCTTGATCCGGTGCTGAGGGGACGCAAGTCTGTTTGGGTAGGAGCAGGAGAATTAGCCCCTGACCAAGAGGGTGCCTTCGAGCAAACTCGCCTCGATGCCGTATCGATCCCTCCTGCGGACTACCTTGATTACTACTCAGGTTTTGCAAACACCGCAATCTGGCCGCTGTATCACGCAGCTGTCATTACTTCCGAGTTCCATCGTCCACAGTTCGATGCCTACAGTCGTGTTAACTCACTGTTTGCAGACAGGGTTGCCGAACTAGCAGCTCAGGGTGGAACGGTCTGGGTTCATGACTACCAACTCCAATTAGTCCCGCAAGCACTTCGATCGCTTCGCCCAGATGTACTCATTGGGTTCTTTCTGCACATTCCCTTTCCGCCAGCAATCTTGTTTGCTCAAGTGCCTTGGCGAAAACAAATTCTTCGCGGAATGCTCGGATCTGACCTCGTTGGATTTCAGACGCATCAAGACGCATCCCATTTCATCGACGCTTGCATGCGAATACTCGGTGTTCGAGTTGAAGATGGAAAAGTACTAATTGATGGACGTGCCGTTCGAGTTGCAGCGTTTCCTATCGGCATTGATGCGCAGTCCTATTCCGACACTGCAAGGGATCCTGCAGTCCAGCAACGAGCCCGTGAATTAAGGGAAGAGTTGGGTAATCCGCAAACGCTAATGCTTGGGATTGATCGCCTCGACTACACCAAAGGCATAGCCGTGCGCATTAAAGCTTTTGCCGAATTGTTGGAGTCAGAACGCCTCGATCCTGCTACCACCGTGCTTGTGCAAGTTGCTGTTCCATCGCGTGAAAACTTGTCGGATTATCTCGCCATCCGTGATGAGGTAGAACTACTTGTCGGACGCGTAAATGGCTCACTAGCGAGAGTGGGCACAAATCCGATTAATTATCTGCGTCGGGTGCTCACTCGAGAAGAACTCGTCGCGCTCTATGTTGCTGCCGATGTAATGCTGGTAACGCCACTTCGTGATGGGATGAACCTCGTCGCAAAAGAATATGTGGCAACCCGTAATGATAACTCGGGTGCACTTGTGCTCAGTGAATTTACTGGTGCTGCAGCGCAGTTAGTTGATGCGTGGCTTGTCAATCCTTTTGATACAGCGGGAGTAGAGGACGCGATTTGCGCAGCAGTGCTTGCCTCTCCTTCTGAAAAATCTGCTCGCATGAGTTCGCTACGCCGCGGGGTTTTCGGAGACAATGTAAACCTGTGGGCATCGCAGTTTCTGGCTGCACTGCAATCAAGTTCCAGTATCGAAGAAGCGAAAAGTGAGCGTTCAACGAACCTAGCACCGCCACTTAAGGAATTGGCCAGTACACCTCGGCTCCTGATTTGCTGTGACTACGATGGAACGCTCTCTCCACTTGTCGATGATCCAAAGAAAGCAATTCCGCTCGACGGCGCCATCCGAGCATTGCGCAAGTTATCAATGTTGCCATCAACAACCGTTGCCGTTGTCTCTGGTCGAGCACTTCGTGATCTTGCCGAACTTTCGCGACTGCCTTCAGAGATTCACCTCGTAGGTAGCCATGGTTCCGAGTTTGATCGCGGACTGGCCTTAGATGCACAACAACTTCATCTTCTTGATCAAGTTATCTCGGCTGTGAAAGATCTAGTCGCCGGTGTGGACGGAGCCCACGTCGAACTCAAACCAAGTAGCGCAGCAGTTCACGTTCGGCTTTGTAGTGAACCTGACCGCGAGCGTCTTTTGCGTGAAGTCGTGATGGGTCCAGGTCAATTCCCGGGAGTCGTTATTCGCCACGGTAAAGGCGTTGTCGAATTGAGTGTGGTGAATTCGCAGAAATCTGATGCCGTGAATGTGCTTCGTCAAAGAGTTGGTGCGACCGCAGTTATATTTATTGGAGACGATGTCACCGATGAGTCGGTATTTGAGATTTTGAACGGGCCAGATGTTGGAGTAAAGGTCGGTGATGGCCCAACGGCGGCGCCATGGCACGTTGATGAACCTCAAGATGTTGCCCACCTGCTTGAAGATTTATATTCACTTCGGGAAAGCTGGTTGCTTGGCGGCCATGCTGAGCCGATTGAAGATTTCGTGCTGTTGTCGAATAGACATAGTGTTGCGTTGTTATCACCGACAGGTTCTATTGATTGGCTTTGCGCACCACACCCAGATTCACCTGCAATTTTCGCAGCGCTCCTTGGTGACGACTCATCTGGGCATTTCAGTGTGCAGCCAGCGAAAAATACAAGCGTTTTAGCGCAAACTTATATCCCGGGAACGCTCACCGCGCGAACAAGGTGGGCTGATCTCAGTGTTGTGGACTACATGCCGATCTCAATTTCTAATGAGGACTCGAACATGCGTTTGATTCGTCGGATCAGAGGCACGGTTCCGGCTCGAATTTCCTTTGCACCTCGGCCTCAATTTGGATCTGTCGCTGTGCGCTTTGAAGTGCAGCAAGACAGACTCACTGTTATCGGCGGCACTGACCCAATCGTTCTTCTTGCCCCCGGCGTTGAGTGGGAGATTCATGACGAAGCGGGTCACCAGACTGCAACGGCGATCGTTGATCCAAGCCACGGAGATGTTGTTCTCGAATTGCGATTTGGCGCGCACGAAACCGGAGAGATTCTTAATGAACAGTCCGAAGCCTTACTGCGTGCGGCAACTGAGAAGACTTGGACTTCATGGCTTGCTGGGCTCAGCCTTCCTGGTATTCGTCCTCGTGCTGAGGTGCGCGCTGCGCTCACTCTTCGGGCGCTTTCACACGCTCCGACGGGCGGGATCTTGGCGGCAGCAACCACAAGTTTGCCTGAACGATTGGGTGGTATTCGCAATTGGGATTATCGCTATTGCTGGATTAGAGATGCCGCGCTTACTGCTCGTGAGTTGGTATCTATTGGCTCGATGGAAGAGGGCGATGCACTAGTGAGATGGATCAAGGAAATTGACTCATCCCTTGACGGAGCGGAAAGCATGCGACCGCTCTATCGGCTCGATGGCGGGGCCGCGGGGGCAGAAGGTGTCGTTGATTCTCTTCCAGGTTATGCAGGTAGTCGCCCTGTTCGAACTGGTAATGCTGCGCAAGGACAATTGCAGTTAGATGTGTTTGGAGCAGTCTGTCTACTCATCGATGAGCTATCAGCGAGACGCGGAGAAGTTACAGCAGACGAGTGGCACCTCACTTGTCGCATGGTGGACGCTGTGCGTCGACGTTGGCGGGAACCAGATCATGGCATCTGGGAGATCCGCGATATTCCGCGACATCACACCTATTCAAAGATGATGTGCTGGATTGCCGTGCATGAAGGAATCTCCATAGCTGAGCGAATTGGTCAATCCAATTCAGAATGGGTCGACCTGCGTCGCGAAATCGCCAATGACATTTCAACATCTGGGTGGAGTGAAGAGTTGGATTCTTTCGCTGCTGCTTACGACCAACCTGAAGCAGATGCATCAGTGCTTCATGGACTATTAGAGGGTTATCCGGCATCGATGGAGCAGATCATGGGAACCGTTGCCTTCGTTGAACGTCACCTTCGTGAGCAGAGCGGCGTTTATCGGTATCGATTCGACGACGGCTTGCCTAATGGTGAAGGCGCCATGCATATCTGCGCGACTTGGCTTGCCGGCGCCTATATTCGGATGGGATCGGCAGAAGATGCTCTGCAACTTCTAGATTCGCTTTTGGCTTTGGCTGGTAATACTGGGCTCTTATCGGAGCAAGTGAATCCAATTACTGGGCAAGGCTTAGGGAATCATCCGCAGGCTTATTCACATGTCGGCATTTTGGCGGTTTGTCGACTCCTGGCACTGGATGCC
>Ga0222713_10000084_pt1 | contig 97321 bp, 133 predicted proteins | sample C33_649DmetaG_FD_165061 | JGI IMG/M metagenome (GOLD analysis project Ga0222713, IMG submission 165061) | Estuarine water microbial communities from San Francisco Bay, California, United States - C33_649D | ecosystem: Environmental > Aquatic > Marine > Unclassified | place: USA: California...
TGTCACTATTGTGAGATACTCTGATGACTTAGAGGCAGCAGGTATCAACGATGACATTCAACTAATGCAATTTATTAAAACTGTTAGTAATGCAGGATTTGAAATCTACCGCATGAATCCTTGGTGGGAGGTATTCTCACACAATGAAGATATGGGTGAAGTTTACGATACATTCTATGAGGCTATTGACGGTGGCATAGATTACATTCTAGATGATAGGAATTGGTAATGTTTGATCAAACACCAATCAAAGCAAGTGTAGAGATTAACAAGTTTATTAGACATACCATTACTAATCTAGAGGGAGCCTTAGAAAAGCAAGACGACAGGTTAACTCTAGCAGTCTTAACTAACTTAGCATACACGATAGAAAGTTACATAGAACCATTGGAATTGTCAGTCCTTTGTGATACAATTAGCACTCAAGGAGAGTAATGAGAAAACAGGCAAATAAACTATCAGATGTATTTGCTGATGAAAGGGTAAACATTTTAGAGTTAGCCCAACAAACAGCACTTGTATTCACACCAAGTATGACAGCCAGATTACACCAGTTTTTGCGTTGGCATACACATAACCAAAATGGAAGAAAATCAGAAATCCACCCAATAACACTTGACAAAGACCACACAGAGGGAGTATAGTATAACTATGACACATTCATTTGAACAACAAGTACAAATCGTAGCAAGTGCCTTTTACAGCCGTTTTGATGAGGACGGTGAACCTGAAATCTTACAGAAGATTTTTGAGTCACACGACCTATCAGGTGCTATTGCATTAGGCGTAGTTGGTGGAGATGTTGAGATTAAATCAGATGAAGCAAAGGGTTGGATTGAGGAAACTTACAAGACCCTAAACGCTATCTTTGACTTCCCAGAAGAATTAGAGCAGGTAGAGGTTGAGAAACCCACAGCCAAGAAAAGGGCTGCACCTAAAAAGAAAGCGGAAGCAAATGTCTAATGTGGCTAGTCAAGCATACTTATCTTTGATAAGTTAAATAGACTTCCCCATACCTAGATACCTCCCCTGTCTAGGTGTGGGGATCTAGCCCGAGTAAAAATTATAAATAGCACTATTACGAACCAACAAAATAAATCACAGGAATTTGGAGAATATCTTGACAAAAACATATGAAGATGGTATTATGGACTGTCTTAAAGCCATAGATGCTTATAAGCTATCAGGTATATATGATATCCCTATTAAGTATATAGAGGAAGCTATTAGAAAGCTTCTGCCTACCCCCGAGCAATAAATTTGAAAAAAATACATTACGAACGATCTCAAAAAATCACAGGAAGTTTGATCAATGTTTAACAAATTAGTTTGTCATATATTTGGACATAGCGAGGGTAGTCAATCAGCTTGTCCATATACCCTATATACCTATATATACTGCAAGAGATGTAATGATATGTACTATGCATACCCAAGTAATACACCTGGATAATTATGTTTAAAAATACTTTAATATTCAATTACTTTTATGCAGTTTTTATGCATTTATGCACAGTTTATGCATGTTTTATGCAAGAAATGTATCATTATTTTGGCATATATTCAGGCAAATATATTACGAACCAGGGGTAAAAATCACTGCAAATAAAGGGAAAACACATGTCAAGGTAAATTAGATTACGATTATGTAACAATGTCACAAATACTCATATAAAATCAATATATAATATCAATAGTGTTTTATTATCTTTTGACTTGTGTATTACCTAATATTGTTGTGTATTACGCAACACTTTATGCATAAATTATTCATATATTGTTGTATATTATGCAACAGATAAACATAAGGTATAGCTTATGTAAAATGGACGGAAACTTACACCAGTAGGCATTGACTTCTGGATGAATTGTTGATATCATTGACAAGTGAAGAAATATCTCTTGGTTATATGTATATATGTATTGTTCTTTCTATTTACTATGTATATGTCATTAAGGGATATTCCTCCTACCCCCGAAAAATTATTACCCAATAAATGTGTTATAGAATATGGATGTATAGAATCATGAGTCTGGTAGCAAAGATTAAAGAAGTTATGAAGCAAGAGTTAGAAGATAACCCAGATATGACTGATAAAGAATACGAACAGCTATTTGTTTCCTATTATCTACAATATATGGATAGCCATATTAAACCCGTCAAATTAGAAAGCAGAGGTAAGAATCGTGTGCGTTAATTGCGATACGAATATCCTTAATGAAGTATTAGAAATATTGGATCCAATCTTCCAACAACATGGTGAATATAATACCCTGTTTATCCTTAATGATTACTATGAAAATAAGTACAGGGATGCCTTTCAACACCCCTCCCGTATTAGTTTAGATGCTATTAAGGCATTATTTGAAGATGAAGATTTAAGCCAATGGGAAAGTAATACAAGTCATTCACCGTGGTGTGCATCAATGATGGGACATCCATTAAATGCACCTGAGTGTGATTGTGGTACTCCTTTTCGCCGAAACGCCGAAGGACAGTCATGAATGTAACAGATATGGTGGATACCATTAAAGATGTTATAGCTACACAAGAAGAGGCTATGGGTCAGCGATTCACCCTCCAGCAGAAAAGGGAGTTTCTTGTAGGTGCTATTAACAAGTGGAATAGTGTAGAGGGAAATGAGTTTCTTATCATTCCACCCGTATTTTTGAAGGAAGATATTTAGTGGAAGTCCTATTTGTTTTTTGTGTGACTATGTTTATGCTATTCCTATTTATTCTGCCAATTGCTTTGGTTATGGTGCTGTTAGGATCATTGTGGATGTTGGTTAAATCTAATAGAAAAGACGTACCAAGTGACTTGCAGTGATTGTAGTGTTAAAAAGCTAAATATATGGTTTGAATCAAAGGATAACAGCAGGGCTTTGTGTGACAAATGCTTCTTAAAAGACTCACCTGTAAAGCGTGGTAAATAATGGCAGCATCAAATGCATCAGATATCCCTGAGTCTAAGATTGATTATTGCCCTTGCAATAGGTGTACTGTTGCTCGCAAGCAAGGTATGCAAGAAGCAACTAAACGTGTGCGTGAACTGCATTATGCCGTGAATGACTATGGGTGTGGAGATCCAGAATGTTGCTCTCCATCAGACTCAGTAGATTTTTGTATTGTATGTGGTGGATATGAATACCCTTGCGAAACCATTAAGGTATTAGAAGGTAAATAATGAAATTTTCACACTCAATAGCAGAGATACTTATCTTGACATTTGTAGCACTTAACTGCTATGTTAATGTTATTAGATTTAATTGGGATAGAAAGAAAAGGAAACAGTAATGGGAATAGGAAAAACATATAGGTTTGCCGAGCAAGTATCAAGAAATCAAGATCCTTGTATTGTAGTGGTAAATAACAAGCACGATAAAGAGATGCTTAAAACAATGTTTAAGACCTTAAAGTATAATAAGGCAAAGATTGTTACTAGAGATAGAGTATTTGATATTAAAGACTATGAGGATAATAAGTAATGGAAAAAGTTGACCGTCCTTGGGGACACTACACCGTCCTTGGCACTAAGAATGATTTACAAACTAAACAGATTGTAGTCAATCCTAACTCAAGGCTATCCCTGCAGAAGCATGAACATAGACGAGAGATTTGGTTTGTCATTGAGGGAAACCCGTCAATTGAGGTTGGCGAGGATAGCTTTGTTGGCAGTCCAGGAACCGTTGTAGTTGTAGAAAAGAATGAGGTTCATAGGATCTCTGCCACAGATAATCAGGTTGTTATTGTTGAGGTACAAATTGGGGATTATCTTGGTGAAGACGATATTATTCGCCTAGAAGATGATTATGGTAGGATTGGGTAATGACTTGTATTGTGGCTATTGCAGATGGTGATAGCGTTGTAATGTGTGCTGATAGAGGCATATCAGATGATGACATTATTACATCCATGAGTGTTCCTAAGATTAGTCAAAATGGTCAGTATCTAATTGGATACTCTGACTCACCTGGCACTGGTCAACTGGTTCAATACATGACACTACCTACCCCACCAAATAAAAACCTTGATAAGTTTATGCGTACAACATTTGCTACTGCTCTTCGTAAGCAACTTACTGAATCTGGCGTAGACCTAAAAGATAATGCTCATGCCTCACTTCTAGTAGGTGTAAATGGATTACTCTTTGCTATGGATACCAATGACTGGCAGGTAATCAGATGTGATTATATGTCTATAGGCTCTGGATCCTCTATAGCACTAGGTTCTCTTTACACTACCTCTACATGGAAGTCTGCTGAGAAAAGGGCTATAACAGCCGTCAGTGCTGCTATAGAGCTATCTCCGTCCTGTAAGGGTCCTATAGATACCCTTGTTATATAAAATTACTAGAAAGGTAATAAAATGAAAGATGCCATTAGCTTGGTTCAAGGATCAAAAGATAAAGAACTGTTTATTGTTTTTCTAAATAAGTTTATTGATTCTGAGATACAACATATTCAGAAAACAATGGAAGACGAATCTCCAAATCTTAGAAGTGCTGCTTTATGCTATGAGGCAATGGCAACTGCAACTTTAATGAAAAATTATATTAATGGAGAAACTGAATATTTTGAAGAATAAGAAAGACCAGAGTGGTCGTGAGAATCACCCTGGTCTAACTTAGTTTTATTATATACTATTCAGCCTTTTTGTCAACTGAGCTAAATGCTGAGTTGATTTCACTTGCACTTAGCTTTCCATCGTCTAGGAAGGCTCTTGCAAGCTTTTCTACTACTGTTGCGACACCAAGTGTACCTGCCATGATTACAGCAGTTAGTGTATCAATTCCAACAAGGGAACCTGCACCAATAATTGAAAGACCAGATGCTGCAAAAACTGCAACTATTCTGAAAAAGATATTCCAAACATTTGTTGCTGCTTTGGATCCGATTACCTCTTCTCCAGTTTCAGCATCTTTAACTGTTATATCTACTTTACTCTTTGTCATTTTCTTTTTCCTCCTGTTCCCTAAATTTCATTGAAAGCAACCATACGGCTGTACAAATTAAAACTGCCCACCCTACTACTGTTTTAGCAGACCCATCAAGGACTGCCCATGCTACGAACATACCAAGAAGGGTGAATGTTTGGTTTAGTGTTTCACGAAACTTATCTTTTAACCATTTCTTCATTATCTTATCCTCCCTGTAATTAAGTTAGTTGATGCTATTAATTGTCCAACAATTACAGAAGCAACAACTACTGCTTGTGTTTCTTTGCGTTGTTCTGGTGTCATATCTGCACCAATACTAGCAAAAGCTTTTAATGCCTTACCTGGATCTGTTAATGCTGTTAGAAGTAATTCACTTGGATTTTCAAATATTTGAAGTGCATCTGCAACTTCTGCAGTAAGAATTACTCCATTTTCTAACATAACTGGCTGATCTGGTGGCAAATTTTCGTAGTCAAGACCAGACTCTTGAAATGATTCAAAGGATATGGCATCCGTAGGACCATACTCTGTAAGCAATTCATTAAGGGCAATCGACTCTTCTGCAGTCAAGCCATCTATGATATTATTGTTAGATGGATCATCAGTGGATGAAGGACTTGGACTTGGAACTGGACTCTCAGTTGGAACTGGAGCTTCTGGTGATGGAGATGAAGTCGGTTGCTCAGGAGTTGGGCTTGGAGTTACAACAGGTATTACAGGGGGCAACGGAGGTCTTGAAGGGCTTAAAGAAGGAGTTGGAGTAGGTGAAGGTTCTAAAGGCGGTTCAGAGGTTTCTGTTGGCTGTGGGCTTGGCTCTGATGGCTGGGGTGACGGTTCTAATGTTGGCGTTTGTGATTCTGTTGGCTGTGGTTCAGGGCTGGCAGTAGGGCTTGGCTCTACTGGTATGTTTTCGTAAGAAATAAGAATGATAAGTACCTTTGGTGTTCCTGGTGCTGGATCATTTTCAAAAGTGGTATTTGATACCTCAATTGTTGCAGATGTTTGTCCAACTAATAATGCAGAAAGAATAGAAGATACGTCTTGCCCACGAGATCCATCACTTGGATCCCCATAATAACCAAAAACAGATGATACCTTTTTATTATCTGGAGCTATTAAGTTTAATATAGAACCCTCTTGAATTACATCAGCACCTTCTGGTGTAGTTGGTGGCATTGGTGGACATTGCTCATTCCAATTTACTTCTGATCCATTCCAGCACTCAACTAATGGTGGAACCTGTGGACAAGTTTGATTCCAAGAAATTACTGATCCGTCCCAGCAAACAATATCTGGAGGAGTTGGGGGGCAAGTTTGGTTATAAGGAATTACTGAGTTATCCCAACAAGTTATTGGGGGTGGTTGAGGTGGGCAGGTTTGACTCCAAGTTACCCAGGATCCGTCCCAGCACTGTGTGTCAGGTGGTATTGGTGGACACGTTCCATTCCAAGGAACTGTTGATCCATCCCAACATTGACCAGGTGGTGGTTCTGCAGGACAGGTTGATGTTAAAGGTATAATAGAGTTATCCCAACAAGTTTGCATTTCTACTGGACGACCACCATTGATTGTAAAAGCTTCTGATATAGTAACTACTTCTTGTCCAGGTGCGAACCTAATACCTCTTCTAAGATCTGATGGGAGCCAACCTGTGGTCTCAATAATTCCAGACCAAGAGGGTAACTTTGAGGTATCAACAGTTAATTTAATTGTTGTAAGATTTCCAGTACTTTGAGGAAATGGTCTTACTTTCCATTCAACACAAAATCCTGTGCTTGTAGAGCCATAGCTTAAACTAGCACCTTGACCAAATGTTACCCAGTCATAGCCAGCTAGGGATATGGATGGAGTATTGGGATATGAGCTAAAATTAGCATCAGGAGTACCAAAAGTAAGGGTTCCATTAGTAGTTACATATGTTGTATTATATGTGACATCACCAAGGGTTAGGGGATTTGTCAGGTTCATTTGATGAGCAGTGTCATCTTCACCAGACCAAGAGTATGTGTTACATGGCTGTTCTTGTATTACCGCATTTGCAGGTAATACTAATAGCGTTGTAAGCGATGCTATAAATGGCATCAATAATATATATGAAAAAATCTTTTTCAATTTTATTCTCCCCGTTAGCCTTTATAAAGACTAACAAGTTAATTATATCATTAAAGAATGCTAAAACTATCTTAGAGCGTGAGGCTTACTTTCATTTACCGAGAGGCTAGAAACCTCAATATACATTGCATTATCATATAAATCTCTTAAATTATGTACTCCAGAATACGAGCAACCACTTCCTAAGCCACCACGAATATTATCTAATGTATTAGATACCGATCCTTTATAGGGTACTCTTGTTGCCACACCTTCTGCTACTGCAATATCTTTACCTTCATTAGCTTCCTTAGAAGCCATACCTCTAAATGATTTATATTTACCAGTTTCATCAAACATTAGTGATCCTGGAGACTCATCTGTACCTGCCAACATAGACCCTAGCATAACGGCATCAGCACCTGCAGAGAAGGCTTTAACCATGTCCCCTGATGTTTTGATACCCCCATCAGCAATAATGGCTACATTTGAATACTTAGATTTGTTTCTTATTTCAACAATATCTAGGATTGAGGATAAGGTAGGGATTCCATGACCAGATATCAGTCTAGTGGTACAAACAGAACCACCACCAATTCCAACACGAATAGAATTTGCACCTGCCTTAGCAAGAGCCTTAAATCCTTCATATGTAGATACATTACCAGCCATAATATGAATGTCTTTAAAAAGCTTTTTTAGGTTTTTTACTGCATCAATAGCGTATTGGCTATGACCATTTGCAGTATCAATAAGAATTACTGATGCTCCTGCATCCACTAGTCTTTCTGCATCATGTAAGTATGAACCTTTAGCACCTACCGCAGCACCAACAATAACCTGATGATAACTAGAAGCAAGCTTAACCTGCTTTATCTGTTCTTCTATTGGCATAAACCTATGAATAATTCCAAGACCGCCATGCTTTGCTATTGCAACTACCATATCTATTTCACAAACAGTATCCATAGGTGAGGCAATTACTGGAAAACCTAAAACAAGATCTGCCCCAAGGTTCATAGAAAGCTTTACATCTTTTCTGCTTTCAATATCAGAGTGCTGTGGCACCATTAAGATATCATCAAAACATAGTTGCTTTTCTTCACTATACTTATACATTAACTACTCCATTAAGTGCCATAGAAATTCCATCCTCTAAACTAATCTTAGGTTTATAAAAACTAAACATTTTTGTAGGGTTTGCTACACGATATGTAACACCAACAGGTGCTGTTTCAATATAGTTATATCTTGGGTAGTACCCTTCAATTTCACATACTTGAGCAGCAAGCTTTCTAAAAGAAGTTGCTTCACCTGATCCAAGATTTACTGGTCCAGGTATATCCAATTCAATAGCCTTATCTACTGCATCTACAACATCTTGCATATGAATAAAGTCTCTAACTTGATGTCCGTCACCCCAGATATCAAACGGGTCATCTCGTCTTGATGCCCTTGCAATGTAAGATGGGAATGGATAGTCAAGGTCTTGATCTGTTCCATACCCTGAGAATGGACGGAAGATATGTGTACGAATACCTGACTCTTGTGCAAACCTTGATAAGTATTCTCCAGTTAGTTTTGCCCAACCATATGTTAGGTCTGGGTTTGATACTGCATAAAGGTCTAGCATTTGCTCTGATAGTTTAGATGGATTTGATCCTGTCTGAAACTTTGTTGGGTATGCAGCAGAAGAACTAAAGTAAACAACTCTACCTGGTCTTGTACGCATAGCCCAGTTAAACATCTCTGCATCAATAGATAGGTCAGTAGCAACAGAAAGTGGGTTACCTTCAATTGTCATTCTTCCGCCAACAATTGCAGCAAGATGAATTACCATATCAAAGTATGAGTTATCTGTTTTAAAGAAGTCACGGCAATCATTACCTTCTTTAAGATCAATTCCAACAATATCGTGTTGTGCATACTTACGCATGAAGTATCCACCAACAAAGCCTTTATGCCCTGTAATTAAAATTCTCATTATTCACATACCCAAATCTGATAGTCGTAGTAGTATTTTTTAGCAAGTTCAAGCTTATCATATCTTATAGGATTAAATCCAGCCTGAATTAAAAGTTTTCTTATTCCTTCATTGTCCCAAGCCCAGTAATGTTCTGGGTTATTATCATCAAACTTTCCTTCAGGAGTTGTTAGCAAAAGCTTATTAGTTTTATTTCTTATCTTTTGAAGAACATATAATGGGTCATCAACATGCTCAAGGGTTTCTGAACATATGAAAAGATCAACATTTGGTATCTGGTCAATGGTGTCTTCTATAGGACCCTCAAATTCATACTTAGGTGCAAAATCACCAATAAACTTGTTAGATACATTTAAGGCGTTTATAATTGTAGCATCACCTGCAGATAGGTCTGCCACGCTTTCTACGCCCTTGATCTGTTTAGCGACTTCTATGGTGTATTCTACACGGATCCTGTGGTCTTCCCAGTGATGGTGTTCGTGTGGCTTTGCATATACTAGTTTTAGTTCTTGTTCAGAATACTTTTTTCTTAGTCGTTTACGCATTTTAAAATCTTATCTATATCAATATCCATTTGTGTTGATAGGTAGTTATCGTAGGCAATCTTGTCTGCATTGTATACAGCAGCATCATTTGTTTCTTGATAAGTTTCATCCATCTTTTCTCCAGTTACGCTGAAGTGTTGATGCTCAATAACTACATCATCTAGATAATGAATAGCATTTAATCTAGTACCAAGATCAAGCCAAAAGTTATCTAAATACATATGTTTCTGTGCAGGTGGAGCCATATATCCAATAGCTTTAATAATCTTAGAAGACATCATTACTGCTGTAGGTAAGGCACTGCCTTGAATTAAATCATTTCCATACGCAATGCCAAGGCTACCGATTGCTTCTGCCATCATGATATCCCACCCAAAGGTTCTAATCCTGTGATCGTCTCCCATAAAAGCAATGTACTTATATTCATCAGAATATTTATTTGCAACATAATTTAGTGTGCCATTCATACCCATTCTAGGATTTACTTCGTATAATACACCGTCAATGCGTGGGTAGTTGTCTGCATCATCTTCGTCAATTGCAAACACTAAATTGCTAATCATTGACCTTTCTAAAAACTCTTTATGAAACTCTACAGAAGCTTCTGGTCTACCTCTTGTTGGAACGATAATTAATACATCTTTACCAAGCACTTGGTATCTCCTTGTATCCTAAATATTCGTTGTGGTGAGAAAAGCTTTGTGCAACGCTTGTATGATAATCTTCTTCTCTCATATGAACACCCTTTTTTCCTATATGTTTTGATCTTGATTTTTCAGGGAAAATACATTTTAAATTATTTTCTGGAATGACTCTTAATGCAATATTCCAATCCCATCCAGAGTTTTCTGCACCTCCAGATGAGTAGTCTTTATCCCATGTGTCTTTAAGATAGGTGTTCCATCTATCTTTCCAGGTTCCCCAAATAAGTGGGGAAAAATAAGAACGCTTAAAGTATGTCTTATGATCAGCATTATCTACTTCTATAGACCATAGATTACTTGCACAAATAGCTAGTACCTCTTCATCACGTTCATGACGTTCAGACAATTCATCAAAGAAATGTAGGATATCATCTGAAACTTCAATGTCGTCCTCTGCTAAAACAACAAAATCGTATCCTTGTTCAAACATAGAGTTAAGACCTTCCCAAGGATTGAGCAGGACACCTTTTCTTTCTGGATTGTTTATAACATCTCCATACAATTTTTGTTCGCTTAGAAAATTAATCATTTTTTTTTCCATACTTTTTTGCATTGGAGATGGCTCTAATTTAAAAAAGAAATCGTATCCATTTTTGTTTGCTACATCTCTCCATGATCTTAATGTTTCTTTGAGATAGTCATTTCTATCATATGAGGTAAATACAACGGCTTTACGCATCATCTTCATCATACACTTCATATTCAATGCCAAGTTCATCATATGGAATAAAGTCTTCATTCATAACAATTTCATCAAAAGATGTACCTGCAAAGGTATATTTAACACGGGAAGAATGTGCCCCATAGGAAACTAACTCAGCAGTTACCTGCTCTTCAATCATCCAAACTAATCTATGAAACATATGTACCTCTAGGAGGATCTCCTTTTGCTCCGTCAAAATTTGCCTTTACTCCAAACGACTCAATGGTTGTTCTTAATAACTGCAGATACTCCATTATACTAACTTTTTGCATTTCATTCATAGCCATAATTTGATTTTCATAGATACGAATACCAATATAATTATCATGCTCAACAAAGTCAATAATAAGACCCTTATATGGTGGCTTTAGTCTATGTACAGTCATTGACATTTCTTTAGTAAACTTTGGCATTACACAGCTCCAAGTATCTCTGTCCAGATGTCTTCTGTTTTATGAAAGTTTTTAGAGGGACTAATCTCTCCATCAACTAAGTAAACTCCACCCCAAACTCCCCACTCTTCATTAGTGGTACCATGGTTGAAGCAGTCAGATATTACTGGGCAAGTTAAGCAAATGTTGTCAACTACTTTAGCTAAGTCAGGATCTTCTTCATACTTATCAAAGAATAATTCACGATCCATTGACCTACATTTAGCCTTAACAATCCATTCATGATCTAACATACTTTGTGGGAACCTCCCAGCCATTATCATTTAGGGTAAATGACTTTACATAATGCCACTTGCCATTAATTAGTCTTCCATCTTTATTGAACTCTGCTCCAGCACTTTCTTTTGATTCTAGGATATTCCATCCGTCCCAAGAGAGGGACTTATTTGAATCAACAATCTGATGAGCATAGTCATAACTTGTAACTAACATTTTTTTCCTAATTGTTTGGGATACTATTAGACAATAGTATCATTGTTTTATGGATGTGTCAATACTATACTATTGCAAGATAGTTTAAAACTACTGATCCAGATTCTGATCCACTAGAACTTTTAACGTGAAATTTTCTAGTAGTAGTATCTGTTGGAGTTTCTACTGCAATAGAGTAAGTGTTTGAGGATGAGGTATATGCACCTGCTGCTGGCTTGTAACTTGCAACAACATTTTGAGTTGAAAGGAATCCATTTACAGTTGCTGTTCCGTATCCAGAGGTTAGGGTGACTGTTGTTGTTCCTGATCTTAAATCAGCAGAGTTTTCATAAGAGGTAGTATCAAGTTCATATGTATTTGCTGCAGTCTTTTTTAACAGTCCAGAAGTTCCTGCAAGTGCACCAATTGCTGTTAGGTCTGCATCTAGTGGCTGATAAGAGGCAAGTTGGCTTGTAAGAGCAACAGTTCCTGTGGTTGCTGGCAGTGTAATTGTTACATCATCAGCAGTTGGATCTGTTACTGTTAGGATTGTTTCGTAATCATTTGCACTTGCACCTTCAAAAGTAATTGAAGAATCTGAAAGATATAATCCAGAAACTGTTGGTGTTGTAATTGTTGCAGAAGTAATAGTTTTATTAGTTAGTGTTTGAGCAACATCTGTTCCAACTACTGTTGTTGTAGCATTAGGAAGAGTAATTACTCTGTCTGCTGTAGGCTCTGCAACTGTTAAGGTTGTTTCAAAGTTATCTGGAACGGCACCTTCAAAAATAATGTTTCCATTAAATGTTGCATCTGCAGTAAATGTAGCAGATTCAGCAACAACCAATGTTCCACTCAGATTTGGTAAGCTAATAGTTCTATCAGCTCCAGGATCCAATACCGTTAAGGTTGTCTCAAAGTTATTCGGTGAAGCACCTTCAAAAACAATATAAGCATCTTCATCAAGTACCAAGGCACCTTGAAATACTGGGTTTACTTTAGGGGCTAAAATACTAGATGTACTGGTAACAATACCATCATCTACATTAACAATAATTTCTGCACTAGACATTATGTAACATCACTTTCCACATCAATAGTTCCTTTAATAAAAGTTTTCTTTGTTCCTGTTGAATCATTTCCTGCAGCCATCTGTAAATCATACTTATACTGAGTGCCTGGAACAAGGGCAGCACTAATAGTTGGACTCATGTACATAGTAATAACATTAGTAGTTCCTACCTGTGTGCAGGTAAAAGTTCCTGCAGAAGTACTATCACTAACCTTTTTAATAGAAGAAGTAAATGTTAAAGTTCCAGCAGGTAGACCATATGCTGTACCGTCATCATTTTGAAGGGCAACATTCATACTAAGAGAGTCTCCCTTAGTCATTGTAACATTAACCTCTGCTGGTGTAAAAACTAGATTAGCCATAAGTATATTATATCCTAATATTTGTAGTAAGACGAATTAATATTAAGAATTTCAGCCTTATCCATCAAAACATCAAAGAATTTTGGGTCTTTCTTGTTATTAAAGGATACAACATGATCAAAGCCATATGACTCAAAGTTATCAATAGCTTCAGAGCGAGGAATCCTACGAAACCGTGTTCTAATCTTTTTCTGTCTAAAGAATCCTTCAGTCTTATTAATAAATTCAGCAGTGTAACTATTAATTCTTCTTGGTCCAGCGGTGAATACCTCAATTTTACCGTCTGACCCCTTAATATTTTCATCAATTGCTACCACAAGACCACGCATGAATGTTGAGTAGTCTTCAAAGGTATCTGTACCATAAACTAAAATTTTCATTATTTGCTTTCCTTAATTTAACTAGGACTCTATTATATCAAATTTTAATAACTTAAACAATGTATTTTATATGTATTATTTATTATAAAGATAGTATAGTTTTTCATCAACTGCAATAGACTTAATATGCTTAGGGACAATCCCAGTATGCACATGTATTGGGACTGATATATCTTCTAAATGCTGACAAAACATAAGATCTTCTCCTATAAAATTTGAATGATTATTTATGTCCTGTTCTTCTAGAAAGAAATGCTTATATCCAAATGCGTCTAACAACCTTTTGCCTACCGATCTATGCATTAATAACATTCCAAATCCAGTAGCGTCTACTTCTACTATGTCTTTTTTATTTATATCTTCTATGCTAATTTTAGAATATACCTTTTTTATTTTATCTTTCATAAATGAGCATGGAGTAGGGGTATTATTTATTAATGTAAAATATAATCCACTTAAAACTGGAAACTTATCTTTATCTGCAAGCTTTATGATATTGTTTATATCTTCTTGTGATGGATAAATATCTGAATCTATCCAAAGTATCCAGTCAGCATGGTCATAGTCGGAACTCATCCATATGTCAAAAACTTCTTGTCTTTGTGTTGCAATTTTTTTACCAGAAGATCTTAATATATCTATGATATTATCTGGCTTATTTGATAGTATAGAGAAAGCAAATTCTCCAGTTACCATACCAGTGTCACACCAGGCAAGTACAATTTTTTCTTCTTTATTCATTTTTATTTCCAAAAAAATTATTAAGAACTGTTAGTTTAGAATGATTTAAAATTTTATATTTCTTACCCATTGAATTTTCTCCACGAGTATAGAATCCACTTACGCTATTTGGTTTTTTCTCTCCATATTCAGAATTTGATATAGATCTAGTATCATTATAGTGTTCAAACTCATGCTGTAATTCAGGGTACAAATTTATGTTTGATGACTTTAAATCAAAGCTTTCTATAAATCCTCTTTCAATTGGGAAAAAGGTATAAAGGGGTTCCCCTTTTATAAAACTAACTTTGCCTGGTTTTGGAAATTTAAAATTATATGTAAAGGTGTACGGGAGCCAATCTGTTTCAACTATTGCATCTAATGGTTGAACTCCTTCAATATAGGTATTTGCTGGAGACCTTACATACAAAGAAATATTTTCATTTGTTCTAATAATAAAATCCATATTAAATGTTAGGGTTCCAAATCCAAAGTGCGATACCATTGGTGCACAATCAACACAGACGGACTCATCATAGCACTCAATTAGTATATCTTCTTGATTGTTACCACCATTCCAGTATGCGGTAAATGTAAATGGGCATATTACATCCCACCCATATGTGTTTGCTACATTAAGTGGCTTACATTTATATGAATTATTATCTTCTTGATCAAGTAATTCCTTTTTTATTCTGGAGGGAACAATTTCATACTTTGAATCATCAAATAAATTTATCTTTTCTATAAAATTTTTTGACATCATTTACCTTTGGGATCATAATCTATAGCATCATTCCATCTAACAGTCCATTCAAAATCTCCAAATCCATTATATCTTTGGAATTTTTTAAGAACAATAATAGCATCTATAACACCATCAATGTAATCTTTTGATTTTTTAACTCCTCGATATTCACCATCAACAGCTAATGTAAGTAGATCGTACATAACTTTATATATTGAATCAAAACTAAATAAAGAGTTTATAAATTCAGCAGATGCTGGTAAATCTAGGCTTGCATTTTTAAGTTCTTTTAATACAGATTCAGCAATGTCTATAAGCTCTGCACCGTCTCCATTCATTGCTTTTTTAAAACAAGAATAAATAATAAATATTTTAAATTCATCTTCAGAAAGCTCTTCTCTAGCCAGGGAGTAGTCTATGTAATCAATATGTGAGGGATAGCTATTATTGTGTTCATGATCAGCAACCATTTTAATATATTTATCGTATTCAAAATACTTTTCGTCATATGATCTTCCCAAAGTTAATCCCACTTTTTTATTGTTCTAAAAAATGATTTATATCTATTTCCAATCTTTCCTTCTGCTGCAAGCCACTTTTTATTATTAATCTGAGTTAAGTCTTCAAATACCTCATGGCTCCATTCTTCTCTTTTAAATGGAATTATTTGCATAATTGGTGTACCCATTTCAAGAGTTCCTTCAAAATGTTCTTTAATAAAAAATGGAAAATTTACTTTAATAGGATGCTTATCAGTATCTACAATTGCTGGAATAATTTCAAATGGGAGATCATCTCTTAGTGCTGGTTGCATAAATAAACAAGAGTATCCTGGTGGGGTTTCAACAACCCAAGGTTGAATAAATTTAAATGCAGTTTTATGATATCCATCTGGAACTTTATACTCTTGATACTGAGTGGGTGCATGAGACTCAATAGGTCTAAGATGATTTGTGCTCCATTGAGATGTAATATTTCCATTATGATCGTTAGTAAAATGTATGTCAGCTGAAAGCTTAAAAATATATCCAGCAGTAATTACATCAAAAATTGGCATACAAGCTTTAATAGTATGATTTGGATTACCATTATCTCCAATTGAAAATTGTCCTGGTGTTGTTAGCTTGTCCTGATTCTTATACCATTCTGGTATTATTTTTTTTGCAGGTACAGGTGGCTCAAAAACATTAAAAACATTTTCATCTATTGATTTAAATTTTATTACTTGTTTGTTTGTTTTGTTAAACATTTCCTATTCTTTCTGTTAGAAGTATTATATCATTAAGACTTAATAAAGTAAAGCATATTTATAAAGGAAGGATATACGGTTACAGAATTGCTGTTAAATGTTGGGGTAGTTGTTATTTCTGCACTAGAATGCGAATGAGATCCACCACTTACTTCACTAGAGGTAGCTGTATTTCCAGCATGTGAATGATTTCCAGCATTTTGATTTTCCGATACTGTAGCATTCATATTAAATGTTCCATGTGAATGGCTAGGAGATGCTGCTGTTGGTCCAGATGCATCATTTTTTTGAACTACGGAACCGCCATTGCCAGCACTTGAAGCATTTCCTGCAGGATAATTATGATTATGAGCATTCATTGCAACAGCATTAGAGCTTGCAGAAAAATTATGATAGTGATTCCACGCTGTAGCATTTGCTGTTAAGTTTGTAGCAACAGTATGTGTGTGTGTATGTCCAACTGTATTGGATACTGAAACATTTGATGCTGTTCCAGACAAAAAGTATTTTGTAGTATACATATTTGGCAAAACAAAATGTGTAGATCCTGCAACACCAGATCCATTTGTATTTACTCCAAATGGAAAAACGGAACCATTTTGTGTAATTATGTTATAAAGATCTTGATATGTTGATATGCTCCATTGAGTACCGTTACAAGGAAGAAGACCAAGATTTATGTAGCTTTGTACTGAAGGAGCTGAGTATAAAGAAACAGGACCTGCCATAGGTACCAATGCTCCTGTTGGTATACCTGCATAAAGGTTTTGATATGTATCTAACACAATATCTATTTTATCTGATTTAAAAGTTGACATAATTTAAAACTTTATAATAAAGTATGCTCTCACCGCCCCTGGAGTATATGTGCTTGATGTAAAGCTAAAAGTATTGCTTCCTATGGTATGTGCTGCTGCTGTGCCACTAGCATTGAAAGATGCTGCTATATTCATAACATTATGGTTATGATTATAATCTACTGATGTGCAAGCTGTTGATCCACCACCTGCGTTATGGGGGTGCCCTACCCAGGCAGCTTGGGGTGAGGTATTTGCTGGACCTGGATTAATTGCTCTATTTGCAAATGAGTTTGCGTTTGATCCTGGAGTTGTTCCACCATTAACACTATTAGCATTAGTATCATGATTGTGTGTTGCTGCTGCCACATCAATTCCAGTAGTTCCTCCTGTGTGTGTATGGGTTATTGCATGATCAGTAGAAGTGGCAACATGAGACATATTTCCGTTATGTGTATGATTTGTTGGGTAATTTGTTACATTATCAATATTGCTTGATGCTGGATAACGATCATTCATGCTTGGCAACAAAAAGGTGCCAGATCCAGATCCATATGTGGTTCCAATAACATCAAATAAATCTTTATAGGTTCCAGTGGTGGATAGGGCTTGACCATTACATAGGAGCCACCCACTTGGAATAGATGAACTAAAGAATGGAACAATTGAACCTATAGGAAAATTTTGTATTTTATCATTTTTATCAACAACATTGTCAGCAGATAATTTAAAGTCAACCATTAGTTATCTGCCTTAATTATATAGTTAACAAAGATTGTTGGTATTGAGTTAGATGGAGTACCTATAGTACTTGAAGAGCTTGCAACATGGGTATGAGTAGAAGCAGCCCCCTGTGTAATTCCAGAAGCTGCCCTAGTAATCGTGTGGGCATGATTATCATTTGTTGCCCCAGAGGTTCCTGCTACACTGAGTGAGTGCGTATGTGTTCTTAAATGAACATTTGCTTGATTTCCAGTGACATAGTTAACAAAGGTTGAAGCAAGATAATCAATATTAGCAGAAATAGTATTTGGGTGAGTATGGTTTGTTGCAGAAGCTCCAGATCCTACTGTTCCAGATGCCGATTCATGTGCAGCCATTGCCACGCTACTTACTGTTGGTGTTCCATATGAGGCAGTATGAGTATGTGTATTGTTTCCAAAAACACTAGAAATAAGTCCTGATGTAGTTGTTCCAACAACATATCTAGTTGTTAAATTTGGCAATGTTGTAGTTCCTAGAACTGCTGCAAGTCTAGGATAAACTGTATTTAAAAAAGTATTTCCATTGCATAATAGCCACCCTTCTGGTGCTGTTGATGTTATTACACCAGATGCAGAACTCTGAGTAACTGGACCTAAAAATGGTAATACCATTCCTATCTGAGCAAATGAATTTAAAACTTCTCTGGTTTGTGAATCAATTCCAGAAAGTGTTACACCCTCTTTGATTGTTAAATTAGCCATTAGATCTCCAACAATGTTCTAGCTAATGTTATTGTTGCATTTAATGGAGCATTAACAGATAGTCTGGGTGCTGAGGCACTACCTCCTGCTGCCACGGTAACAGATGGAGCAGTTCCTATTGTTAAAATTCCATACTCTGTAATTTTTACAGCATTTGTTCCATCACAAATTAATAATACTTTTGATACATATCTTCCTGTTGCGGTTTTAACTGCAACTGCATATTCTGCTCCTACATTAACCGTTTCATCAATAGCAGTGTCAATATTTTGTGCAGAGCCAGTTCCAGTAGCATTAAATACTAATGTAGGAAGATCTGACCATGATGCAGTAGAACCATCTGTAGTGAGGTATTTTCCAGAATTTCCTGATTGAGAAGGTAGGGCATCTAATGTTGCCCATTCAACTCCATTACCTTGAGAGTTTATGGCAATTACTTGATTAGGATCACCGAGTTGACCGTCTAATAAAATTCCATCCAAGATATCTATATCATTAGTAGCCAGCAAAGACTCTACTGTCAAAGGTTCAGTAGTATAGATGTGGTTTAGTTTATTTAACCCCATTTATTACGCCTCCTTAAGCTTGTGCTTCCGTCCATGATAGTCTGGCATTTACAGATGAACTTGAAACATTACTACCGCTAAGGTTTCTAACAGTAACAGTAACAACATCTGGTCCATCTGGGAATACGTTAGTTTCTGATATTGGAGAAGTATTAACTAATCCACCACCCATAATGCTGTTTCCAAGATCTCTAACTAGCTGCAAGTCTTGCTGTATAACAGAAGCTTCGTTTGTTACAGTACTTACAAAGAATGAGAAAATTGGTTCTCCACCCGTAAATGTTGTACTTGCAGCATGGTAACAAATTTGAGACAAACTAGATCCACCAACATTTGTCCAATTATTATTTGTTACTGTATTTACTCTACCATTAAGCATTAGCTCAACAAGATATACACCAGGGCTGTTTGTTGTTGATGCTGTTGATTGAGCAAGAATATCCATCTGTCTTAAAGTTAACTGCATTCTATTAATAAGTTCTCTTTCTCCAAATAGACCAACAACTCCGTTATCTACGGATGGAGCAAGTCTTAAACTTAGCAAAGCATATCTATTTGCAGGTTGTCTTGGAACAGCTAATGTTGTTACCATACCACCCTGGAAAATGAATGACTTGTCATCATCATATCTACCATCCATAATGATAGAGGATCCCCAGTGACTAGTTCCTGTTGCATACTGTCTTGTGTATAGTTCAACCTTTACTGGTGCTGTAGCAGAATATGTAAATGACTGAGCAGTTCCATTTCCACCGCCAGTTGCACCTGACACAGGATTCACTACCACATTTGTAAGTGCTCTTGTAAGACCTGTAAATGTTGTAGCAGTTTTTCCTGTATAAGATACATACTCAATTTCTTGTGTTGTATTTCCAGCCTTTGTAACAACAAGTGTTCCAGAAGTTGGGAACCCTACAGTTGAGTCAACACTCATTGAGGTTGCAACATTAGAAAGAGTTGCAGAAAGTTTTGTAATTGCAGGATCAGAAGATGCTTCATAACGTGCAGGTAAGTTACCAGTTCTCATATATGCTTCGGTTTTAACATTTGCATGTGTCATTCTATGACAATAAATTACTTCTCCACGCTCATCCTTAAATCCAAATCTAATTGCACCTGCACCATACCAGGCATAGTCAATATAGAACATTTGCATTTTAGAAAGATTTAAAGTTACTCCAGATGGACCATTGCCGTCCATTGTGTCAATATTCCAGTCCTCTTGATTTACCTTGTAATCCACTACCTTGCTAACAATTCCACCAGAGGTGATGCTTTGTCCACGGTACTCTGGGAATACATATAGCTCAGTGTTACTTGTAATTGACTGAACAACATATGTTGCTCCACGAATAACAATCTTATCACCTGGATTAAGTTGTTCTGCAAATCTTGTGTCTGTTCCTGTAATAGTTGGAGATCCGTTTGTTGCAGAAACAATTCCTGAAATTTGATCTGTACTTGAACGTCTTACAGCCCATAGATCTTGACCATCAAACTCAAAGAAGAAGCCATTCTGTTCATCAAACATACCAATTCTTGTTTGACCACCAAACCAAGCGGTTGGGGCAACTTCAATTGGGAATCCAGTTGCAGGTGTTGCAGATGGAACAGATCCTGCTGTATATGTAAATTCTTTAGAACTTGTAATTCCAGTTACGGTGAATGTTCCATTGTATGCTGTCTGGTCTGCACCAGATACTGTTACCTGAGCTCCAATGCCTAGGAAGTGTTCGTATCTTGTTTTTACAGTTACTGTAGTTGAAGAAGATGTAATTAAATCTACTGCCATAACAGGCTTTAGCATAGATCCAGTAGAGAACTGGATACCTTTACCTGACTGATAACGGAAATATCTACGAGTTTGACGAACAATCTTTGCACCAGGTGCTGAGGATCCAGTTGTAAACCTTACTCCACCATCAAATGGACGGTGAATTGAAAGCGTTCCTGGTCTTCCTGTAAGAGAGTTAGCTGCTGCAGTAATTGCACCGACTGGAGCAGTTACTACATCAAAAGTGAAAGTATTTGTTGTTGGAGTTGTTTTAACTTCCCATGCACCATTTGGTGGATTAGAAGTTGCTGCAGTTGTTCCAGATACATAGATTAGATCTCCACAGCCTAATCCATGTGCATTTGTTGTTGTGCAGGTTACTGTAATACCAGAGTTTGTAAATGCTGCACCTGAAGATACAGATACAGGAATAATAGAACCTGAATAGTTAAATGCTTTATAGGCAAAAGTTTTTGTAGTATCAAGGATTGATCCGTTTGTAACATTTGCTCTTGCAATATAGGTAAATGTATCGTTTGATACGGTTGTTGTTGTTACAGATGCTACTAAATACCATCCATCAGCATTTACATCTAATGTATCTTGAATAAAGAACTTATCCCCAACAGCAAGTCCATGTGCAATATTAGTAACAACTGTTACTACTCTTGTTGATCCCGTTCCTGCAACGGATACAAAGTTTCTTGTTCCGCCTGAAGGCTGTGCAACTGGTGTTTGAATGTCATAATAGCAACTTGGCTTATTATTTGTTAGTGATAGAACTTCCCATTTTGTAGGCTGAGTTCCATACTCAAAGTCTGTGTCAATAAGAGATTGTGGTAAAGATACACGCATTTTGCCAACAGGGTCCATGAATGACTCATCTGGTTGGAAACTTTCTGCATATTCGTCTACAGTAATTTGAAGCTTATCTGTAGAGTCCATTGAAGATGTATTATAGTTAAGTACAACTGTAGTTGTAGCTACGTTGTCAGAATCAATCTGTGCTGTATAGGATGTCGCTTTTAGGCTAGGGTCAGAGAAGTTATAGATAACTTGGTTATCTGTTACATTTGTAATAAGGATCAAACGCTCCCTTGGAATGTGATCTGGAATTACTACTGTTCGTGTAGATGGGTCAAATGTATAACCTGTCTCAAATAAAATTTTTCTAGCCATGTTTTTATGCTCCTAATAATATATCCACTGCTTTGAATGGATATCCTTTCTTTTTTGTATTGACGTTTGGACCTAGCATTACTCTAGCATCAAATGTTGATCCAGGTGGTGGAACTTCTGAATATGCAATGTATCCGTCTGAATCTACCATGAAACCTTCTCTTGGTAGCATAGATTGCCAGACATATTCTGGAAAGTCCACTGTTTGTATTATACCATTAATTGTTAGTAATAGTCTAAGAGGGTTATAAATATTTACCATTTGTCCTTCAAACTTTGGCATAAATCTACTATTAATTCCATCAAATTCGTATCTCATATCATCTAGTGGAATAATGTCTGGTAGGTAGGGTAAACTAGCAAAAATTAAATCATCCACATATTCTTTACTTGCTGCATCTGCATCATTAGTAGGAGATGGAACTGTAACATGACCAGTAAATACTGGATCATTAGTTCTTGCTATTTCAGTATCAATGAAGTCTTTATCAATTGGGGTTGCTGCCCAAGTTCCTGTTGTTACATATCCAAGAGTGCTAATATTTGATGGGACACCTGAGTATTGTGCAAGTAGAATATCATCCGTTCCAATCTTTATTGCTCCATTTGGACTAGTAGAAGTTCCTGCTTGTGATACTACATAAGAGTCATTGGCAGATATAGTTCCAGATGTGACAAAGATGTAGTCTCCTGGTTTAATTAATCCATTTGTTGGACTATTTCCATTAAAGTCTGTTGCTCTTGTAAGAATATATGGACTATCTCCATCTCCAGGATCAGTTACAATGTATATACCATTGTGTCTTTCTTCTGTTTGATTCTTTAAAAGAACTCTTTGATTTATTTCTACTTCTGGACCATCTAATATCAAAGCTCCATTTATATTTGATGTAATATATGCACCAACCCCAGTTCCACCAGATGAATCGGATGTTCCTGCGGTATAAGTACCTGCCACATTTGCTTGTGATACATAAACAACTTGAGTCTTTATGTTAATTCCTGCAGCAACAGTATCAACATAAGACTTTGTTGTTGCATGATTAGCACTTGTTGGATAAGGTACATTTACAATCCCACTAAATGTTGTTGTTGGATAAACGCTTACTGTTCCAGTTGCTCCTGAAGTTGAGGATCCAATATTTATATTTGTAACAGAACCAGATGCACCACCAGTACCGATGTTTATAGTTTTAGTATTTCCAGTTGAAGTTGTATTACCAAACAGTGTTGCTGAAACAGCCCCAGTTGGAGTTCCTCCAACTACAAGTGTGGTTGCAGCACCTACAAGATTAACAGTAGTTGCAACTGTATTAAATAAGTCTTGAGAAGTTGCTGTTCCTACAATTGCTGGAGCTCTTAATGTTAGTATAGCTGCAGCATCATTTGAACCAATAGTTAGTGCTGTTGCTGCACCTGCAAAGTTTACAGTAGTTGCGGTTGAATTTATTAAATTAAATGTAGATGTTCCTGAAATTATTGATGTATTTATAGTTGGGGAGTTTGCCGTAATATATGTATTTGTATCAATAGTCCAAGTATCCTGAGATACTCTTTTTAATAAACCAACTCCACTTGATATAGCTGCAATTGCACTTAGATCTCCATCTAGCGTTTGATATCCAGACAAAGATGCTGATGTTGCATATGTAGAAGCAGCAGTAGATGTTGTTAAGTATCCTGAAATATCTGCACCTGCAGGAATTGTTACAGTACCAGTGAATGTTGGTGAGGCTAGGGGTGCATATGTTGAGTTGTCATACGACCAAGTTCCTGCAGTATTTTTTAAGAATCCAGTTCCTGATCCAAGAGTGTTTATTCCTGCCAGTGTTGCACTATATGCTTGAACACTTGATCCAATGTCTTCTGTTATTACCAGTGTCTTGGAAGATGGTATGGTTGTTCCGTTAATAGATGTTGCTGTTGCTACTCCAATCGTTGGAGTAACAAAAACTGGAGAGTCTGGAATTCCAATTGTAACACTACCAGTTGAGGCACTTACAACAATTTCATTTGCTGTTCCAGTTAAACCAGTTACACCAGAGTTAGAGATAGCTCCTGTACTATCATTGTAAGATAGTCCAGTTCCAAGATTGTTTCCAACTGCATCTTGTGCTCTTTCATCAGTAAAATAAAGATTTGTTCCTTCAGATAAGTTTGTTGTACTGTATGAGGACATTCCCAAGAACGCAGTAGCTTGAACTGATTCATCTGGAAAAATTAAGTTTCCACTATTATTAAATGACCAAATCTTTGGAACGCCTACGCCATTGGTTGTAATGCTAAATCCTGTATCTTCGGATATTCCTGCATTATTATTTGCTGTATTTAGTGCAACTACTTCGTCATTTGATATAACAAGGTTTAGTCCTGTTGAAAGAATTTCACTTGCTACAGTAAGATCTCCACTAAGTATTAAATTACCAGTTTTTGTTTGCTCTGTTGCAGATGTGTCAATAAGACCTGCCTCAATAGATGTTTGATTAATCCATAAACCAGAAGCTGTATCGTAAGCAAGGACTTCATTATCTGTTAAGGCTCCATCGTTTTCAATAGCAACGCCATGTAGCTCATTTAGCTCATAACCGTTTTGAATGTTAACAAAAATTTCACCAGATGATATGTGAGCCTTTACTACATAACCAATAAAAACTGAGTGTGCTGGTTCTGCTGGAATAGTTGTAGTATAACCACCTGCAGTAGAAGATAGCCAAAGAGGGGCACCTTCAGTAAGACCGTCTGTATTTACTCCACGAAGAACACCAAATGTTGTAACAAATCCTTCTGCTTCATCTGCAATTGTTTCTGCTGTAAGTCCAAAAGTTTTTGATGAAGTTGCTTCTGTGTCTGCATCAGAAAGCGTAATGGTTGGTCTTTGTCCTTGAGCACCATTAATATAAACAACTTTACCTTTAGCAATAGAGGCTCCAGTTGCATTTTTTACAAGAGCAACCTGTTCTTGTCCTAGTCCGATACTTACATTTGGACTAAGAATTGTTGCTGGAACACCATCTCCAGAGTCCCAATAAATACTTCCCGTAGCGGTTGGAATAGTTTCTGGGGTGGTATCAAAAGTAATATAATCTGGATATGTAATAGAATCAACAGATGTATATGCTCCAGTGGAGTTAATTGTAATAGAATCAGTTGTGGCATCTGTTGTAATAGATACGTTTGTACCTGCAACTAGGTTTAAGGTATCTGTGGATGAGTCTGCTACAACACTAGATTGACCAGTAACTGCAATAGTTTTAAAGGAGTCTGATGCTACTCCACCACCGCCAGATGGGGCTACATCATACCATGATCCATCATAATATACTCTAAGCTTATTGTCTGCGGAGTTCCAATAGATGTCACCCTCTATACCTCCTGAAGGGTCAGAAGTTAGATTAACTAAATTAATTGGTACCTTAAATTGCTTAGAAGCCATAATACCTATTTTACCATTTAATCGTCATAGATGATATACGAAATAGGGCTATTTACTTGATCATCAAGACTTTTTTGAACTCTAATTTTATGTTTTGCAGCACCTTCTGCTTGTTCTTTAGATGCAAAATTAACACCTTTAAGACCGCATTGTACTTTTACCCATTCATTGATACCAATTCTACGTTGTACGGATGCTCTATATGATTGTTTTTGTGGTAAGTATGTAATAACTGCACGATACTGATATTCTTCTACTAACATGTTGTCTTGCTTTTTATTTCTAAACATTAAATTCCTCTACTTTTTAAATGCTTTGCTAAATGCTGATCCTACCCAGGGGCTGGGCTTTAATACTTGTTCTTGATATTCTTTAATAATTGCCTCTTCTGCTGCTGCAATTTCAGATGCTTTCTTTTTATTTGCTGTTGCTGCATATAAAGCTCGTTGCTGACGAACAGCCATACGTCTTGTTTTCATACAACCGTGTGATTTTCCATCTGCACTAACTACTGAATACCCAGAGCATCCTCTGTAATTTCTACGAACATTATACGGGGCTGGCATAATTTCTCCTAATCAAAAAGAACTTTTTTAAGTGCTGGTTTTGGCTTTGCACCTACAATTGATTTTGTTCTTACACCATCATTATACACCATAATTGCTGGAATTCCAGAAATACTAAACTCTTTTGCTAGTTCTGGGTTTGCATCAACGTCAATCTTAATTAGCTTTGATCCAGTCTCTTCTGCAATTTCATCTAGGACAGGGGAAACCATCTTACATGGTCCACACCATTCAGCCCAGAAGTCTACGATAGTAGTTCCTTCTTTAACTAGCTCATTAAACTCTTCGATATTCATACTTTCTCCTATTTAAATAGACGGTGACAGGAAGACCTTATTTACCTACACTGGCAAACGTGTCTCTCTGGACTCGTAACTGTAACTATCAACCATCACTAAGGACGACTTCCTGCCACCTAGAGCCCCTTATCCGATTTGAACGGATGACCTACGCTTTACAAGAGCGTTGCTCTACCACTGAGCTAAAGAGGCGAATATTTAATTATACTACTGCAATGTCTACAATATTATTGACACGAAGCCAATTAAAAGTAGCCATCAGATGTTCACGGGTTTCACATACATGGCATCCACAATACATTTCTACATCAGAAAGGTAATCAGGAAGGTCTTCACCATCATGATCAATTACTTCATAGCAAAGCATCATATGGTCATCAACAGCATTTTGTAGTGCCTCTGCCTGAGCTTCTGTTAAATTAATCTCAATCATATTAGTACTTTTCATGTTTTAGTTGATGGGCATTATCAATATATTTGTGAATCTTTCTTAGTGCTCTTGCCTTAGAAAAAGTTAAGACTAATATAGCAAAAACAGCATTCCAAAAGAATTCTGATAATACATGCTCTAGTCCAAACATTACTTCCATTAAGTGTTCTGTATGCATTTTACTCCTTAATTGTAGTTACAAATATATAATATCATATTGATATAAAGTTGTCAATAGTAGGGTGAGTCAGACTTGAACTGACGATTACCGAATTATGAGTTCGGGGCTTTAACCAACTAAGCTACCACCCCATATGGTGAGCAGTTTAATGTCTTTGCTCAGGACACAGGCTAATACCAGCCCTTTTTATTAGAATGCCCTAAAGCATTACATGGTGTTTTATATCTCCCCTTTATATATTTCAAACCCCACTTAATTTGTGTTTCAGGGTTTGTTCTCCAGTCAGCCCCCATTGATGCCATCTTTTTGCCTGGCAAGGACTGAGGTATTCCATGTGCTCCAGAGCTCTTATTATGTGCGTTTGAACGCCAACCGCTTTCACGGTTCCAGAGCTTAACTAAACAGGAATGTTCTTTTGATCCCCAACGATATTTATCTTGCATATAATAAGCAGCAAACTGTTTGTTATATGCTGGGGTTCCGAAGGCAAATCTTTTTGCAGATCTTGATGCTGCATTTTGCCTTGTTTCATCTACGTCAGTTGTTCTTACAACTAACTTTACTTTCTGCGGTGCCTCATTAGCACTGGTTTGACTCTGGGTTACTGGTAGGGATACAACAAATGTTGCAAGAACCGCAATAACGGGAATCAAAACCAAGGTTTTGAATCGCATTATTCTAGTCTAACATGTTTAGTATTGACTTGTCAAACTATTATTTATTCTTTGCGTATCCAGTTTTCTTTTTATTCATTGATCCAGGTGTATTATATCCACCTCGATTAGGAACATTTCTAATTCTAATTTCTAAAGCTCTTGCAACTTTATCGTGATGCTTACCCAATTTGTTTTACTTCCTTCCACATATCTTTTGTATTTTCAATTAATAACATTGCTTCTATCATTGTCATTTGTAATAATTCTTCTTTATCTAAACCCAAGTGTTCTGCATATCTTAGAATTTTTTGTATCATCATTTTAATTCCGTTTTAATAAATTCAATAGCATGATCAATTGATCCACCATTTTCTTTAATCCATTCTAATTTATTCAAAATAGTTCTTAAAGTATTTACTCTTACAAAAGCATTTACATTTTGTAGTTCACGCATTTGATCTCTGTAATAGTATTCATTGTCTGACACTAAATTAAATCCTCTGTTAGTCTTTCAAACTGTGGTAACACTTCTAAATCTTCAAACAGTCCCATTTGATTGTGTGGCACAGAAAGATTATCTTCATCTTCATAGTCATCCCATACTGCTGTATACATATCTGCATATGGGTGTGCCATTCTTGCCATACGTCCAGAAAGATTCATAAGCCTATTTGCAATCCAACGGACTATTGGACCCTTATCAACTTCATGTTCTACTTTAAATTCCATATTAATCCTTTGGTAATGCTGTCATTGTAGCATAAAAACATTCTGCAAAGTTTGCAGCCTCTACCGCAAAATCTTCCATGTGCATTTCAGTTTCACCTAAACGATTTTTAGTATAAGTTCTTAACCCTTTTACGAAAATTTCTGTAAGCTCATCTGTTGATTTAATAAAGTAACTTTTCTTATCAGCCATTGTTTTCCCTTACAACAATCCGTTTAATTCTGCCATCCTGCGAATTGCTGGATAGTGCTGAAAAACATATTGAAGAACAGCTTTTGGACCAGACTCTACTACATCTTTTGTTTGTTGTTCAAACGCAATACGTTCAATCTCTTCATGTGTAGCAAAACCCGAAGGCTTAAACTTGGCGGTAGAAAGATCTTTAGTAACCTTTTTAACCATCATATTAATAGTATTAGCCCTGTGAGTATATGTCATTTCTTCTGGTCTAATTTGGACTCCGTTACTAGTCCAAAAAATTTCTTCTGTATCAAACATTAAGTTCTCTTTCTGATTTGTCATTATATACATTAAACATTACCATCCTCCAAGACAGTTATTTGAGTGTGTGTGGATCCAGAAGTTGCCTTCTAGATGTTTTCTAGTTGGTGCATAAAGATCTGTTCCACAAGCACCACAGGTGTGTGACCATTCTTCTGCAAAGAAATCGTATTGAAATCCTCTAGACATTTTAATCCTTTGTGGAGATGTGCGGATTTGCACCGCAGTCCTATATGTTTTCAATTATACACTTACACAGCAATATTGTCTAGCCTTTTCTTACATTTTCTTTCATACACGACTTTCTGTTCCTATCTAGTCGTCAGACGGCTTTAGTTTATGCAGCTAAAGCGAGGGCAGTTTGTGTTGTGCCGTTTATATTTATTTAGTTTTACAAGTAACTCTCTTGTGCTGGTGTATAAGTTTCCACATACAGTCGAAACTTTTCATCCCCTTGTGTGAGTAGTTTAATGTCTGTACTCAGGACATCGTTTATTAAGGAATCCACATCTTGAATTCACGAGTAGTAACTGTCATGTCTGACTTACCTGCGTGATAAACTTCAAGACCAACTGGCTGTCCCTTGTTTGCTTTGAAGAACCATGTTCCACTATGAATATTATCTAGTCCTAAATCTAGCATTCTTTGACCTGTAAAGTCTGCCTCCTTAGTTCCAATATCTCTGGTAAAACGGATCTTCATGTTTGCTGCTCCACCAAGCTCTGCTACATTAATGTAAAAAGCCCAGTTTGCAATTCCTGTAGTCTTTGGAACAATAGAATCTTCTGCTCCAAAGTCTAATTGTGTCCATGTCTTAGGACGTATTTTTTGTGGTGCTGGTTTAATTTTTGGATCGCCAGCTTTCCAAGATACATATTCGCTCATGACCCAATTATAACAAAAACCCTTAACAAAAGTCAAGGGTAAATGTTATTTTAGTTTGATTAAGATGCAAGAATCTTAGCAGGATCAATATCCTTGCCAGCACTCCATCTAATGTTGTCTCTCATTTCAAAGTGTAAGTGAGGACCAGAGGAGTTGCCTGTATTACCAGATTCTCCAATGTGCTGTCCCTTTGTTACTTTGTCCCCAGCCTTAACTAGAGCCTTTGAAAGGTGTGCATAGATTACCCATCCACCTTCAACTTTTTGAACTAACTGTGTGCCGTAGCTGGCACCCCAGGATGCATTTTCAATCTTGCCATCTGCAACAGCAACAATATTTGTTCCTTCTTTGCAAGCATAATCTACTCCTGTATGGTAGCCCTTAGACCACATTTTACCAAGCTTCTTGTAAGGTGTTGTAACCTTACCGCCAACGATTGGTGAACCCATTCGAATCACTCTTTTCATAATAAATTAGGGGTTTTATTCCCAACTACATTATATCCTAGAGTGTACCCTCTGGAATAAAGTCAGAAAAATCAGCAGGGTAATCTGCACCTGGAGTCCACATTTTAAACTGTCTCATATCTGAAACATATGTATTGCTACCACCAGTAATTCTAATTTGTACAATAACTGGTGAGTTTGTTTCAATTGCCCAGCAACCAGAGTTTACCCATATCTTATTTGGTTTACCTGTAACTGGATAGGTATTTGTTGCTGTGCTATTTAGACCATTTGATCCTACTCTAGCTAATCTAATTTTAATAAACTTAGGCTTCTTTTTACCTTTTGTTTTTACTGCTGCTTGATAACAAAACAAGGACCTATTTCCATTTCCTTTAATATGATCTTGTCCCTTAAATTTAAGAGTTACCCACCTATCTTTTTTAATAGTTTGGCTAAACTCAGCTTTCTTTCTAATAGATTCTTCTGCGTTTGCAGGAATTACTGTTGATACTGCTAAAGCTAAAGCAGTAATAACAGCAATAATTGCCTTATAAATATTCATTTTTATCTCCCCTTAAAATGCTATATATCTATCCTAGCATAGTAAGAGTTAAAAGACTGATTATTTAGTTATACATTTTATACGTCCCCAATAAGAGATTCGAACTCCTGACCTGTAGGGTAGAAACCTATTGCTCTATCCACTGAGCTAATTGGGGTTTGCTCCCCAACCTAGACTTGAACTAGGAACATGCAAATTAACAGTTTGCCGCTCTGCCGATTGAGCTATTGGGGAATGATATTTAGTTATATCGTGGTAGAGAATGGAATCGAACCATCACAGCGAAAGCGATTGATTTACAGTCAATGGGGCTCACCACCTGCCCAACTCTACCTTTGTTTAAACAGAAGACGCTGAGTGATCGTTAATAAAATCTCTTTTATCAACAATTTCAAAAGCAAACTTAACTAATGCTTTTTCATTTTTTGTAAAGTGATGACCGCAGAAATAAAGTTCTCCAGTAACGCCTCTAACTAGAACAAAGGCTTGTGCTGCACATCTATCACAACGGTCTGCAATTTGCAGTTGTCGTTCTTTTGTTTCTGTCATACCAATCTCTTTTCTATTAGATTATAGAATACACTAAAAAATAATAAATGTCAATACAAACTATATGTCTTTATTTATTTATGCCGAATGCAGATCCAGCCCAAAGGCTTTTATTCATATCTGACTTGTTTTCTCTTCTATTTTTAATGCTGTTCCACTTAGCAGTTGACCAAGTATATCCAGCGTCACCGCCCCAAAGATCCCAGGCAACTCTTCCTGGACTTGGGAAACCTTCTTCACCAGAACTAAATCCAGTGGCTTTCTTGTCTACTTCGTGACGTGAGAAGAAAGAATACATACGAGCAACAGTAGACTCAGACAATTCTGTTCCATTAACAATTTGATTTGCTCTGGCTAAACCAACTCTTGTTCCACCACGCTTACCTTCTTTTTTCCACTCTAACGCTCTTCTAGCTGCTGACCTCATGCCATCTGTTGGTGTTAAATTAATATCTGCCTTAGACATATCATCCATATCATTTGGATTATTATCTTCATCATCCATTTGACCAGATACATCTACATAGCCATCTGGAATAACTGCAAACCTACACTTGCCTTCTGGCTCAACTTCAAATGCAATAATCTCACAAACATTTCCACCAGCATACAAGGCACAGTTGGAGCACTTAACACCAATTGCTTTTTCTTCATTAGATTCTGCAGGTTCGTAACCTGCCCAAATACCTGAACCATCTTCGTTGAATTTACCATATTGCTGTGCAATTTCAGCGAGGGCATCATGTAAAGCCTTTTCGTCAGGGGTAAGCAAGTTTTCTAAGTTATCCATAGTAATATTATATACTATTTTCGTCAATCATAGCATTGACTTCAGCCATTAAAAGCCATTCTTCTTTAGTTAAATCATTTTCGTAATCTGCAAATTTTCTTGTTTTTTCATTCTCTTGTATGGTCCATGTACCGTTAGGATTCATTACAACCTCAAGCAATCCCTTTTGCCAGACATCAAAAACTAGGGCATTAGTAATAGCTAAATGTTCTTCAAAAACTTCAGGAAAATGCTCACCCATTTTTTTGGTCATCTTATAGACAAACTCCCCATCTGGATCTATTCCAGAAATTTCAACATATCCGTTTTCAATCATGAAGGCAAACATTTCTTCTTCATCATATTCTTCTTCATCAAAATTATCAAACATTATACCTCCATAATACTAGTATACAACTAAATAAAACCAATTCCACTTAAGAAATCTGATATGTCATTTGGCATATCCTTAACACTTTTTTTAGGATCCTGATAAAAAGTATCCACTTTTTCTTTGTGGCTTGTATCTCTTGAGTCTCTAAAAGTATGTACTTCAATTTCTCTTGTTCCACGAGAAGTGTTTAAGATTGAATTATAAATAGCACCGCAGACAGCATCTGCTAAATCTTTAGATCCTTTTCTTGGGTGATCTACTTTATCACGAATAATTCTTAATTGCAATAGCTCATCTACTAGCAAATCAATTCTAGGTCCATAGATTCTTTCTTCTGCAACCAGCATCTGCATATCTTCGTAATGCTTTTTGGCTACAGACAAAGTTTCAGAATTCATTCCAAGAGATTTGAGTTCATTCATAATATCAAATGAGTTCCATCTATCGAATGTAACCTTCTTAATTCTAAACCCTCTTGATCTAAGTTCAAGAATATAATTCTTTACATCCTTAAACTCAACAGTCTTATCTGCTGTTGGAGTCCACCACCTAACTGCATCAACAACAACAAATGGATTAATTACTTCATGATCATTAAAAGTATTAATTGTTACCCACTTATCAACGTGTGCAAGGGCTACCGCACAGTGGTCATGCTTTTGTGCAAGGTCAACGTGAATATAATATTCTTTATCTTCTTGTGGCTTAAATGATTCAAAGAATCTTCCAGAGGCATCTACACCATTTGTACCACTAAAACAAGTTTCAATCTTTTCTCTTGAACGGAAGAAAGCATCAACAGCGTCTGGTGGCATACAGGCAAAACGAGAAAGAGCATCAATTGGATTTGTGTAAAATGCAATTTTAAAATCATCAATACTTCTTGTAGGATTGATTTCCCAAGTTGGTCTGCGTAATGCAAAAACTTTAGGAAACTTGTATGCATTGATATGATCTTCTTCCCATTCAACTGTAAATTCATTTGACGTTACGTTGTCTTCTACTGTTTCGTCAAGCTTAAATGTGTAGTCTTTAATCTTTACATCTTTGTCTGCAATTACAGCATCATATCTAGTTTGAATATAATCATTTTTATAACGAGGGAAGGAAAGCAATACTACTTTTCCAAAGTCAGGGAAACGAGAATCTACGGATGCACGATACATCTCATAGATTGCAGAAGCTGTTTTTGCTTGATCATGTCCAGATGTTGATTCTGTTGCAAAGCCTGAGATCTCATCAAGAATTACACATAGTACGTTGTATCCTTCCCATGATTCTCTTTCAGAGTGACCTGAGTGACAAGTAATACCTTTGTCAAAAGTTACAGAACCTGCAGTAGGAGTATACCTACCCTGGAACCAAGGTGACTTATCCAATCTTGTTTTAAAACCTTTAAAGAAAACATTCTTAGCCTGTTCAGAGTTAATAGCAATATTAAGAATATCAATAGAGTCACCTGGAGGCTTTCCATAATACTTTGCAGGGTCTTTTAGACACAACAATAAATAAACCATATAGCTTACAGAAATGGTTGACATATAATCTTTTCCTGAACCCTTGCCAAGTTGTAAGATTACTTCGTTGCAGGTTTGATTCCACCTGTCTAATCCAGTTCTTTCTCCATAAAGATTTATCAAAGTTTCTTTTTTATAAATTTGACTCATTGCTTTAATAGCATCGTACTGATATTTTGATAGTGGAGGAAGACCTAGATAATCTTCTGATGTAACAAACTCTTCAAGTTCAACTGGATTTTCTTCAAACTCATCACCGCCAAGAAGACCAATAATATCTTCAAACATTAGATCTCCTCTGCTTGACCTGTTACTTTGCTAAGCTTTCCAAATACAATTGGCTTACATCTTTCACAACCAGAAACTACATCACGAATAATCTCAACAAGCATCTGTTGCTTTTCTTCTGTCTCAACAATCTTTTCAGCCATCTCATTGTTATCAAGCATACCTGCTTTTTGAAGCATATCTATTTGTTTTTGTTGAACATCTGCAACAAGTTTTAGTGCTGCAGTTTGTTGCGGAAGCTGTCCTTGTCTTTTAGCTTCTTCAATAACTTCCCACGCCTCTTTAATAAGCATCGAGTAATGTTGGTCTGCACCTGCTAGTGCCTCACGAGCACGAACCTGAACTTGCCTATCGCTACGAATAACCATACGCCATTCGTCAAGGTATTCAATAACTTCAGCCCTCTTAAAGCCTGTTGCTTTAGAAATAGTTGTAGGGTTTGTATTACCCCTTAAAAACTCTTCCGCAACCTTATTAATGTTTTCCCAGCGATTTGCTAGTTCAATTTCAGACATTCTTCTTTACTCTTTTCTTCTTAGGTTTAATTATACCCTTAAAGTCGTGCAAATAAAAGGATCTATAGCCAGTTTGACCAATTACGTCAATCCATTCCTTGCCTGATTCAATGTTTTTTACATGCTTTTCAAACTTAAATTGTCCACGAACACTCTTTATTTTAACTAATGTTCCTGGAGTAATAAGTTCTTTGCCGTATTGATATTCAAATGATACCTCCCAGTTAGGGTTGTAGTTCATCTGAACTCTTTTCTTTGCCATTTTAACGGAATCCACCAGCAGTTGGAGCCCAAACAGATACGTTACCCAGAGTCCAACTACGCTTTAAGATATCTCCACATTCATTACAAACTTGATGGTCTCTATCATCTACATTAACTCCAGACATTTCAATTGACTTATCACACTTAATGCAGGTATATTCATAAGTAGGAATTTTATTTACCTTCCAATCTATTTATTTCATCATTAATGTAAAATATTGCTTTTTGCAAATCTTCAATTTGTCTTTTATCATCTTTAATTCCAGCTCTCCAAAGATACTTGAAGGCATTACCAATGTTAAAATTTCTGTGACGAGTAATCTGAATGCATTCAACACCAGAGGGGTCTGATGTGTAGTGCATTGGGTGGTTTACCTGATCAACTTCAATGTGAAACTTATCATTCTTATATTCGTGCATTTAAATCTCCATATATTTCTTTAATTCTAGGTACAGCGTGTCTAGCCGTAACATCTTCCCAGTTCCATTCTTTATGAATATCAATTGACTTATTAAAAGAATCCTGGAATTCTTGTTCTCTATTATTATATACCTCTCGCATATTATATCTTACTGAATCAATTTTTGGAAGGTATATTTGTCCTAAATAGGTATCTTGTAGGTAATCTGGAAGACCATCTGGCACATCTACTAAATCACTTTCAATCTTATGAGATATAAAATCTTTATATTCTGCCCATTCCCAAGTTGTAATTGTTGGAAGTCCCGTTGCCATTGCTTCAAGTGGCATCATACCAAAACCCTCCCCCCAAGAAGGGTATACTAAGCAGTGAGTATTATGTAGCATCTTTAAGTAATCATTAAAACCTAAAGACTGTTTTATTGTTTTAACATTCTTGTATGCAACTTCTGGTGCAACCTTTTTACCTGTACCATCATCAACTAGGATTGTATGACCACGATCATATGCTTTAATAATCATAATTACATCTTCGTTATCTGCAAACTCTTCTAGGAAAGCTTCAACTGCTACCTGACCACCTTTACGAACATATGGCTCTCCAGTATGCAGGAAGAAAAACTTATCTTCTCTTAACTTTCTTTTTGCAGGAACAAACTTTCCAGATACTCCGTGTGGGTAAACATTGATTGGCTTATCAACTTTCTTTCTAAAAACATCTGCTGTCCATGTTGATGCAGCCCATACCTCATCTGCTTTGTTTAAGCACTCTGCCCAGTAGTCAGATATCTCTGTTGTCTCATGAGAGGAATAAGAAATATTATATGCTCCTGAAAACATAATGTGTTGATGTGGGGTAGCAAATGAAAGATTAACTTTAGAGTTTAGATCAAAGTTAGATAAATGAAAACCATTATCAACAAAGCCCTGAGCCATATTTGCAGCAGCAGTTGGGTATCCCATATCCTGCTTACTAAAACCTTTATGAAGATTAACTCCCGTAAGATTTAACTTTATCTTTTCTTCCATGTCCTCTGATCCCTAATTAATCCAAAGTCTACCAGATGCCTGTATATGGTCTGATGACTTGTATCACATTCTTTTGCTATCTCTTCGATGGTCTTCTTATCTGTTAAGTACCTCTTAGATAGCCACACCTTTGACTTGTAGAGCTTCATACACGCTCCGTAAGCGTTTTATATGCGTAATAGGCTATTCCTACTGCATCGCCAACATCATTGTCTGAGATTGATGTACCAAACTTATCATTGAAGAAATCCATAGTCTTTTGTTTTCTAATTTCTCTAATTTTAGACTTGTACCATGTTACTGATTTACCTGGAAATTGATTTTGAATCTCAAGCTTTTGTGCCTTTGTGAAATTATTGTTTCCAATATAAGACTGCCAGGAAATTGGAGCAACTGTTACTACATTAGTTTCTGGCTTTAAGATAACTGACAAGATAGCACCAACTACCATAGCAATCTTAATCCCAGCATCTGGTGACTTAACCATAATTGCTGATTCAACCGCAACATAATCTGGATTACAAAGTTTTGCAATTGCCTTAGCCTTGTTGTTAGCATCCTTAATTTTATCATATATGTCTGAGCCTAAAATTGGAAGCTTACCCATTAGCACTGGTGTGCCATCCTCAAATAAACAAAACGCAACAGATGCAGTAGAGGCATCTATTCCTAATACTCTATCTGCTTTTTGTTTTAGAAGTTTTGATAATTGCATTTTGAATTGCCTCCTTTGCATGATTTGCTTTTTCCTTTTTCTTTTTATTTTGACACATTGCACATGTAGAATCTGGATTATGCATACTTAAAGGAGATCCGCAAGAACATAGCCTTACCTTTCCTGCAAGTCTTTCTTTCTTTGCATAATACTTTTCCATAATTCTTTTGTTTGTAGAAACTCTGCAGCATGTTTGCGAGCAGTATTTTTGATTATGAGTCCTAAACTCAAAATCATTTCCACATTCAATACAGGCTTTGATCATTGACTGCGTACTTTCAGAGAGTCAATCTTAGTCCTACCATCTGGCTTTGACCAGCAAGATTCTTTGATTGGGCAATATGTACATGGGAAAGCGTTTTCCTTAAATGGTCTTTTAATGTTTTTACCATCTATCCACGCCTGATATACTTCTTTCATCCAGTCAAAGATGTAATCTGCATAGACTTTATTTTCTTCTGACATGACAATAGGAACAACTGCAAGCTCATGAGAGTTCTTATTCTCATATAAGAAGAATCCTTCATCAAGTCCTAACACTTTCATATAAATTAAAAGTTGTACAACGTGGCTATCTGCTCCAGTTGAGGTATCTTTACGAATATCAAATCCTTCTGCTTTAATGGTTTTAATTTCTCCAACAACCTCTTCTCCGTCAATTTCCATAATGATATCTGCGAAGCCACGAATAGGTGGGTTAACTGACTTGATCTCACGCTCTAGTTCTTTTACAAGACCAGCCTTTTCCATTGCACCCTGAATACGCTCATGAGCCTGTGTACCTGCATTCATTGCAGCCATTCCCTGAGCGTTAAAACTATCCTTAAACTCTGTTCCAGTAAAGGCTAGGCTCCAGTATCTTGCACAGGTTCCGTAACCATAGCCAACTGTAGATGGAGAGAAGGTTTTCTTTTTCTTAAACTCTGTACCATTCTTACCTTGTAGATAAGCCTTACCGATTGCAAGACGAAGCTTTTTGGCATCAACCTTTGTATCTCTTGGTTTTGTTGTTAGTGTCTTTATTAAGTTTTTAGCCATATCATGCTCCTAAGTTATATCTTGCTACATACTTTAATGCATCTACCATTTTATCAAGACTATCTTTCATTGTATAGTAGACGTTCTTCTTTGTGTTATTAATACTTCCAGATGGACCTTTTGCTACTGTTGTGTAGTATGTTGCAAGTACAGCAAACTTAACACTCATTGCTTGTAGTTTTCCAATTAGTGCTACTGCTTGAACAGATGGAATGTCAGGCTTCATCATAATTTTAACAATGATTGCCATTGCCTCATCAAGTTCTGGATCATTCATAAACTCATGAATGTCGTTAAATTCTGTTACTTGGTTAATATAATCAAGTGTTGATTCCATTTGCTCTCTCCATTAAATCTTCTAGTGCAGCCCATTCAATGACTGCTAATCTTATCTTTTGTGTTTCTCCAATAGCTAGTAATAGGGCAGGATATTTGTTTTTATCCGTTCTCAATGTGTCTGTGACAATCTTAGCCCACACATCTTGATTGATAGTAAAACTTTTACCTGCTTCTTTTACATCTACAATAAACTCATCTGTATTGCCGTCACCCTTATAGTACTGACCACGACCAGAGTTTTTATGTGGCTTGGCACCAATTCTTTTTAGTTCTGCTGCTTCACTCAAAGTGTTGCCTCATTATCGTGACCTGCTGCACAAGTATACTTTAAAATCATAGAGTCTTCATCTAAAATAGCAAACCCAATTGATTCCATACAGTTTTGGCATACAAATGTTCCTGTAACCTTAAGACCTTCTTGCTCTTCATTGTTTTTTAATTTAACAAAATCATTTGGATTTATACTCATAGCTTTGAATACACCTGAGATTCTAAGGTATCAAATACTTCTTGGTTTTCTCTAACATATTCTACTACCTTTGCACGACCCTGAAGTCTTTGATCTAGAACTGTATACCATGCTCCACCACGCTCAATAATTCCCATGAGTTCTGCTGTATCAACGAGGTCTGCAACCTTATCAACTCCAACATGGTCTCCCTGGAAATAGAAGTCATATGATCCACTAATGAACTGTGGTCCTGTTTTATTGTAATCAATTGTCCAGTTTACTGGACGACCTACACGCTGTTCAATTAGTCTGTCTCCAACAGAGACCTTGTCCTTGATAGAACTTGCTTCAGATTCTGATGACCATAACTTTACAATTGTGCTAGAGAAGAACTTAACAGCCATACCTCCAGTTGGGATATGAGTAGCGTGCATTCCACCAAAACTGTTTCTCTGTTGTGAAATTAAAACTAGCAAAGTATTTTCATTTACATAGTTAAGCATCTTTACTGCATGTGTCATGTCTTTTGCTTCAGCACCAATCTGCTTGGTGTCTTGAAGATCTTTTAGTTCGTTACCATCTTTTTCAAAGTAAATAGCAGGAAGAAGTGCAGAGATTGAATCAACAACAATTAAATCTACTCCAGCCTTCATGAGGTCTACTGCTACATCTACCATGTCATTGATTGTTTTAGCAGAAGAATAAATTAATTTGCTTGAGTCTACTCCTAGCTTTTCAGCCCACTCTGGAGAATAAGATGCTTCTGAATCAATCCAGGCACACATCTTTCCTTCTTTTTGTGCTTCACCAATCATCTGCAAACAAAATGATGATTTACCTGCAGACTTATTTCCCCATACAAGGATTTGTCTACCGTATCCAAAGCCACCCTTTAGTCCAACATTAAGACTGAGGCTTGGTGTTGCTTGTTTTTCTGTTTCTACTTCTGTTGCTGCTTGTACCCTTTTTCTTGTTTTGGGGTCTAGCTTTGACAGGATTTCTTCCATTGCTAATTCGGTCATTAAAATGATTCTCCAATACTTCCGCTAATTCTTTTACTTCTTGATCACGCATTGATTCTAATTTTTTAATAATAGAATACATTTGCTCTTCATTATATCCTCTAATTACAAGTAACAGTTCTTCGTTTACTCCTTCTAAAAGATATCCTCTTATTTTCATCTGTCTATTATATCATCCCAGTACGCCATGCATTTTTGGGCGTTCTGTATTGATATTAATCTTTTTCATTAAGGTATCTTCTAGTGAGTCTTCTACTTCTCCATACATTCTTAATCCCTCATAAAGATCAAGTACACGGATTAAGATATCAGCAAGCTCTTCTACGACCTCACCCTTACCTTTTTGCTTACGAAGGGCTTCAAGAACCTCTGTAACCTCTGAGTGAATCATTGCTAACTGCTTACCAAAGAAGATAAATGTTTCACCTACTGGTTCAGCGTTTGAGTACATATAATCCCAAAAACCTTTTTCTGTTGCATTTCTATGAATTTCTTTTGCTAAATTATCTAAGTTCATCGTTCAAACTCCTTTACTGTTACGCTTCCTGATGATGTTGTCTGTAAGACTGGCTTACAGTGTGTTCCTGGCTTCATGTTAATCAAAGACGTAGCATACATATTAGGGAAGATAACTAAAGAGTATAACTCTTTATCTTTATCTGCCAAAACTGCGTTAGCCATTTTCTGTCCTGTTTTAGTTTTGCGAGGAATAAAACTAATGGTATACATTTCATTGTCAGCAAGTGTCATTGTCTTTGCCTGAATGTACTTAATGAAAGGATCATTAATATCTTTCATATTATCTGCTGTTGCATATGCACCAATTCTGTTATCTGCTACCAAGAATATGTAAATCTTTCCTGGCTCGATTACAGTATCTGATCTATCAAAGATTCCAACTGATCCTGTCTTGTCAACAATTTCAATTCTGCTCCAGCCGTCTCCACGCTTAATAGATTTTACCATAGCGACAACAAGGAAGGAACCCTCTTCTGAATATTCTTCAAGTGGTCTTGAATATGCTTCAATCCATCTTGGAATATCACTAGTGAATTCAGGAATGTTAAGATACTCATAGTAGTTATCTTTTTCATCTCCGATTCTTGGGTTATCAGTAAATGCTGCTGCACCAACCTTGTTTAAGGATTCAACCGCTCTGTTATTTACTCCAGAGCCTTTTGCAGTTGCAAATTCTTTAAACTGCTGATAGCTACTGAATGGTCTTTCAGCAATAATCTTACTTCCAATGTTTTCGGAAATAAACTTAATATTACCTAGACCAAATCTAATTGCATCACCGTCAAGGGCAAAGTCAATATCAGATTCATTGATGTGTGGAAGACGAATAGATATACCCATACGCTTTGCTTCAATCAGGTAGTCTGTACGAGTATCCTTATCTTTTTCATTCTTTAACAAAGAATACATAAACTCATGTGGGTAATACTTCTTTAACCAAGCAGTCCAGTAAGACAGCATGGAATAGGCAACAGCATGAGATTTATTAAATGAGTAACCTGCGTGAGCTTCAAAGTCATGCCATAATTTTTCTGCTTGTTTCTTTTCAATATGCTTAGAAGCACCTGTAACAAACTGCTCTTTATACTGATCAAATTCTCTAGCATCTTTTTTCTTACCAATAATTTTACGGACTTTATCTGCTTCTGCCATAGACATACCCCCAAGATGCACACAGGCAAGCATTACCTGCTCCTGATATAGAATACATCCGTAGGTATCTTTTGTAAATTCCTTTACAATCTCATGAACATAGTTTACTGGAGCCTTACCCTTTTTACGCTTAATGTATTCTGCACCAATAGTATTCATAGCACCTGGTCTTACAAGTGCGTTAGATGCAGCAAGTTCATCAAAGTTATATACACCCATCTTAATTAAAAGGTTAGTATATGGAACTGCTTCTGCTTGGAAAACACCCTTTGTAAACCCTGCCGTTAAGTCTGCATAAACTTCTTTATCGTCTAGTGGAATTTCACGAAGGTTTATTTTTTTCTTTTTACGCTCTACAATAATATCTAATGTATCGTGAATTACTGTAAGAGTCTTAAGACCAAGTGCATCAATCTTAATCAAACCAATATCTGCAGCCTGTTCCATATCAACAGCAACCACCTGAACTCTTTCATCTGATTGTGTGTCCTTACGAGTCTCCATAGGAGCATAACGCCAGATCTCATCTTTAGATGCAACAATACCAGCAGCGTGCATTCCAGTTCCACGAATACGTCCACGAAGCCTCTCAGCATACTTTACGACCTCTGGATATTTATCACGGAACTCTTTACAGGTTGATGCTGTCATAAACTCATCCCAAGTTTCAACACCCTTAAGTGCTTTATTAACTTCTGGAAGTGGAACGTGGAAAGCTCTAGCAACGTCACGAACAACACCCTTATCTTTAAATGTTAAGAATGTAGCAATAGATGCAACATGAGTATATTGATCTGAAAGATATTCTTTTACTTGACCACGTTTACGATCTTCATAGTCTGTATCAATATCGGGAAAGTCATTGCGTTCTGGATTAATAAATCGGAAGAATAGCAATCCATACTTAATTGGATCTACTTCGGTAATTCCTAGAGCATAGCAGACAAGTGAACCTGCAGCAGAACCACGACCAGGACCAACAAGGATGTTATTATCCTTTGACCAGTTAATCATATTGCCTACAACAATAAAGTAAGATGAAAAGTTTTTAGACTTAATGATATCTAACTCTTCATTTAGTCTTGCTACATATTCTTCATTGTCTGCAAACCCACGCTTAGCAAGACCTGTTAATGCTAATTGCTCAAGCTCGTAGTCTGGATCTTTATATTCTGCAGGAAGTAAGTCAAGGTTTTCTTTAAAGTCATAAGAGCCAATCTTATCAGAAATCTCAACTGAGTTTTCATATAAATCATCACGATCAATACCTTGGTCAAGCATAAGGTCTTTAACATCCTTGTGACCCATAAGAAAAATTTCTAAGTCTTTGAAAGACATAAATCGATCACCATATAAGTAATCAAGACGTTCAATAATATCTTTAATCTTACGACTATCCTCAAACTTTGCTTCTTTACGAATGTTTGGATGTGTTCCAAGAATAAGCATAATTTCTTCTGCCACACGATCTTCTGGAGATGCATAATGACAATCAAGGGTAACAGTGCTTTTAATATTCATTGAGTCTGCTAGTTCTAGCATTTGATGGTTAAGTTCTGCAGGATTATGTGGTTGTAGTTCCATGTAGAAGTTATCTCCAAACACTTCCTTAAACCATGCTGTGTGCTTCTTAGCCATTTCTAAGTTACCATTTTGAATAGCCTTAGCAATAATTCCATTCATGCAGCCAGATACGATTACTAAGTCTGACGAATGCTTTTCTAATACATCAAAGTCAATACGAGGCTTGGAAAAGAAGCCTTCATTCCACCCGATCTCTGATAGTTTAGATAGGTTTTGTAATCCGTTTTCATTCTTTGCTAAAACAATTAAGTGATTGTAAATTTGATCATCTGCACCACGATCTTTCCTAGCTCTTTTATCAAGACGGTCAGGTGTAAAGTATGCTTCTAAGCCAAGTATTGGTTTTACTTTCGTGTCTTTTGCTGCAATAAGAAAATCTCTATGACCACTAAGTGTTCCATGATCTGTAAGTGATAGTGCTGTCATCCCCACCTCTTCTGCACGTTTCAGAAGCTCTTCTGGTGAGGAGAATCCATCTAGCAAACTATAGTATGAGTGCGAATGGTGATTGTGATACATTTTTCTCCGATAATAATAAGTGAGGGTGATAAGCTATTATAGCCCATCACCCTCACGCTTGTCAACTAACTTTTACCAGTCAACCGATGCACTTGCAGTTACGTCTGCATCAAGACCCATAAAGAAAGCTTCCTGGTCTGAATACTTTACTTGACGTACAGCAGTCTCATCAAGATTGTAAAGGTCAAGACCCTTAAAATCAAAAGGTGATTCATCTGTAGTTAGTGGGAATAGGGAGTAACTGGTTTGAGTTCCAGTTCCTGTTCGCTTTAATCGCCAGATTACATTTGTAATTGAACCTGTATCTCCAGCATACTCAACGATTGTCGTTGTTGTTGGGGACTTTGGACCAACACCTTGCGACCAAATAGCAACGTATGGTTCATCTGTACCCTCGTCTACTAGCACGTTTGTGTAGTAGCGAAGACGAGCCTTCCATCCTGCCTTTGGATCACGGCGATTCATCTCACAACCGTAGCAACGACCTTCCTCGTCCATTGAACATACTGCCTTACGGCGATAGTCTTTTGGATTTGTGTGTTCTGCTACAACGATTGCAAGACCACGTTCTGTATTGTAATTTTTTGAGTCTGCATCAACTTCGTTCATAAAACGAATCTTTACGCTCTGTCCATCTTCTAGCTTAAGCCAGCGAGCCTTTGGACCACTTTCGGTCCTTGGACGATCAATTAGGTTTTTAATATTTGCTAAACCTGTAATACTTGCCATAATATATTTCTCCTTAATAGTTGGTTCGATAAGTGAACCTGTCTAAACATTGTATCAGATTGATAATGCTAAGTCAAGTGACTTTATTTGTTTATATGAAGATAAGATTTGATCATCTTTCATATCTCCAATGTCTTTTACTCCATCTGGGAAGTCCATTGACAACACTGGAACAGTTAGGTTGTTATTTAGATTTTGCATTAGTTTCATTCCTGCTTCATCCTGATCCATAGCAAGGATAACTCTAACAGCATACTTATTTAAAAGTTTTATTTGATTCTTTCCAAGGTTGGCACCAAGGGTTGCTACCGCAGGAATATTTAATTGCCACAAACGAATTGCATCAAAAGAAGACTCTACAATAACTATGTCTTTAAACTTGCAATTGTTTAGATTAAAGAGTACCTTGTTCCTTGGTAGACCAGTTGAGTTCTTGAACGACTTTCCTTCTACCGAACGTCCCACAAATCCAACGCATATGTTTGTGTGTGAGTAAACAGGAACCGTAACCATGTCTTGCTTTTCTGAGTACCCAAGCTTAAAATGTTTTATTGCATCTGAAAGAATATTTCTACCATTAAAGTATGCTAGGGCTCTTTCGTTTTGCATCAAAGAGTTATGTAGCCTGTTTACAGTTGCTGAATCAAACTCCTCAAACTCTTCTTTCACCTGGATATCTTTTTCAATAACTGAAGAAAAGTCAATGCTTTTTTCTGAAGATGAAATTATTCTACTGGCTTCAAAGTAGTTTCTATTAGTTGTTCGCATAACTAAATCTAATAAGTTACCACGCTCTCCGCAGGAGAAGCAAACAAACAAACCTTTTTCTTTACTTACTTCACAAGCAGGGGTATTTTTGTTATAGTGAAATGGGCAGAATACAAGATAGTCAGAGTCTAACTCTGAACCTATTTCGACTCCACAGACTTTGAGGACTTCTCTGATTTGATCTGGGTCGTATGACTCATTGGAACTAGGCTGTTTCCACTTACTCCTCTGTAGCATTTAGCTTTTACCTTTCCTAGATATATACCATACCATGTTATCTTAAATTCGTAAGAATGTCCAGTGTAACTTGTACTAAAAATTGGATCTAAATCAAGGTGAGGAACATAACCTTTTATTCTCATATATTCCTCAACAATAACCATATATTGTTCACGCAGTCTTGGGAAATCGGCATCATCATAGATTTGACCATCTATTGAAAAGTCTTTAATTTTCCTGTGTCCTGCAAACTCCATACATCCATTATATTGTACTAAAAGCTATCAGAAGGATCTTCTATTTCTTCAAACTTTCCTTTATCAAAATCAGCAAACATAATAAAGTCACCCAAAAATCCGTGACGATTCTTTCTAAAGGCACACTCCAATGCATCAGAGTTCTGTTTACGACCCATAGCAAGCACCCAGTCAGCATCGTAGGCAATTTGGCGTGACCATGCTACCTGACCTAGCTGTGGCACAGATTCAAGGTCTGAGGCATCGTCAGGGGTCGCTGAGGCGATTGCAACAATAGGTACTTGTTCAGATATGGCTAAAAGTTTAAGTTCTCTAGAGAGATTCTTAATCTTAACAGTCTCATTCTGACCAGTACCTGCGTTATCTTGCATCAACTGTAAATAGTCAATGAATACAATATCTGGCTTATATTGATCAATTTTTGCACGAATAACATTTGGTGTTACTTCACTGCCACCGTCATTTGAAATAATCTTAAATGGCTGTTTACCAGCAACATTCTTTTCAGCCCAATCTTTAAACTCTGATTCATCAATACGACCTGCACTAATTGCACGATGAGAAAACTTTCCATCACCTGCAATTGTATAAATACGATTACGAACTTCTTGCTCTGTCATTTCAAGAGATAGGATCATTGGAACACGACCATTCTCCCAAGCCTTTACAGCAAGATACATAGCCATCCATGACTTACCAATAGCAGGATATGCTAATAGAATACCTAACTGACCCTTAGAGATACCCATGGGCAAACAAATATCAAATGCTGCAATACCAGTCTTAATACCAACGTCACCATTCTTTGCTGCCTGACGAGTCTTTTCAAAATGTGCAAGTGCATCCTCAACATCTGTTACATCAATGTCTCTAACTTTTGCAGTTAATCTAGATATTGAAGAGATGTCAGAATTAAGTGAACTTAATGCGTTTGAAGATTGATTGTCTTGAAGCAATTGAGCAGCCTTTTTAACAGCACTTCTTAGTGAGTCATCAAGGAATGTTTCCTTTAATCTATTAACGTGATAAATTGTTGGTCCAGAGTCAACTGGTTCAAAGTCACGGAATCTAGTTGCAAGTAAATCTTTATCTGGAATCTGCTTGGTTTCATTGTAGTACTCTTTAACAAAGTACCACACATCTGCACAGCTTTTAAGCATTGAGTCTACATTGTTTTCATATAGAACATGTATGTCTTTATTCTTACATACAGCAGAAATAACTTCTACTTCTTCACGCATTCCCATTTAAATACTCCTGCTTTAACCTTGCTGTTTGTGCTCTACGCTCTGCTCTTAATTGTTCATCTCTAATGTTTGATTCATAAGAATTATACACTATGTCAAAGTTATTAAACAGCCACCCAAGAGGATGACCGTCTTTATTTAACTTAAAGTAGTACTCAACACCTATAATTACTTTTTCTTTGCCATAGTCATCTAGGAGTGAGATGGCTCCCCATTTTTCTTTATACTTATTCAGTAAAGGCTTCTTGCCATACTTTTTCTCATAGCATTTTTCATAGTGGGCAAGGATCCCAAATGCAGCACCTACTGATTCTTTAGTCACTTACCAAGATCCTTTTCAATCTCTTGAACTTTTTCTACTAACTTTGATGAAACAAATTCATAAATGCGATCTACTGCAGCATCTGTGTTGGCATCAATGTCACGAACAAAATCATCTACGCCAATATCAATATGGATACTTTCATAGTTACCTAGATTTTTTACGAACTTTAGATCTACCTTTACTCTTGTTAGATCTTTCTGTACTGATTTCTCCATTTACTTCACTTTCTTCTTCGACTCCAATAAAACCAAATGTTTTATTTTTAGAAAACTCTTCTTCAAGAACTAGAACCTTAGAGATACTAAGCCATCTATCTGATATTGATAAAAGCATTTTAGTGTCTGCATTTATTCTTGCTAGTTCTTCAGCGTAAAGCAAAGAGCTCGCTGCATTAATTATTGCATACTCCTGTGTTATTGTCAACACTTCTTCTTTGTCTTTACTTTTCTTTTTATGCTTACTCATATTCTTCAGCACTCCAAACTGGAACAAAATTTCCTTCTTTCGTTCTCATATATAGCATAGGCTTTTTACCAAGGACTGCATCTATCTCAGATATCGTTGGTACATTTTTAGATACCACTATGCCATCATTTCTTGGTCTACCACGATGAACATTTGCAAAGTAGTCTCTAAGTTCATAAATGTTTTCTTCTGAAAAATAGTATACTCCACTTCTATTTTTATACTCAACCATATAAGGCTTTGATACATCCAGGTTCCAGATAGCAATTCTTATTCTATCTTCATGCCTTCTTAGAATTTTAGAAACCTCGCTTATTCTAAATGCTGGCTTTCTAAACTTTTTGTAGTCATAGTATGTATACTTAACTACTTTATTTTGATGATAGTTAAATGCATGACAGACATTTCCAGAGGCATTTGTCCTAACAACTCTATGTAGTTCTCCATTAAGGAAAAATATTAGATTGTTGTTTTTCTTGACCAGCTGCCCATTGCTGAAAGCTTTAGTACCTGTCTTTCCATTTTCCATATCCATAACGCAAAACTTCCTCTATTTTGTGGATGATTAAATATCCATCTCTTGCCACAAGTAAAACAGTATAACTCTATATGAGTTTCAGAGCTAAAAACTCTATCAACTAAAACTCTTCCATTACACTTCTTACACCACATTGTTAAATTATAGCGTAAAGTTATACTTTAAACATCTTTCCATCAACAATACAAGAGTAATCTGGTGATACATGAACTAGTTGAATGTGTGGATAATTACCATTTTCAATGTGAGCAATAGCAAATGCTTTTTGCCAATTGTGATTATTTGTATACATCATTCCTGTAGACTTTTCATCACACATATGACCAATTTCATATCCTCGTAAGGTCTCACCCTTACCACCATTTCTAAGCTCATAAGTATTAAAGTATACACCTGCACGATGTGAGTGACCACGAATAAGTGATACGCCAAAGTTATCTACGTCTTTACGAACAGACTCACCTGCATTTTGAGAGATAGCATTGCCATGATGAACGTGAATATCTCCAAAGCGATGTGCAGGTGGCTGGTTGTAATAAATATAATCATAACCAAGGCTGTCTAAGTTCCACAAACTTTCTGGAGTAGTAACCTCAATGTAATCTGGTAACTTTGCATCTACATAATCAAACACACGAATATCGTGATTTCCAAGTGCGGAAAACAGTTGTGCATTCTTAGCAACTTTACGAGTCTTAGTATAAAAATCCCTTGCTAGTTTTGCTTCATGCTTCATAAGAGGAACAATAGCATCACCATTGTTATCTTTGTGCATCTTTAAAAACTCTGCTGAGCGACCTTCTGTGTACTTGCTATAGCAAGCCTGATCGTCAGTATCACCTAAGTAGTCAATAACATCTGGCTTAAACCATCTCATTACTTTAAACCATAGTTCAATCATCTTATCGTCTTGATAAGGGAATTGCTGATCGGATGATATCATCCACTTTAAATCGTTTGTCATTGTAAACCTTTCTGTTTACGCAGCTTTGGCTCTAAGGCGACAAACCTTAGAGCAATACTTGTAGTGCTTATCTGCAGTTGCAGGTATAGTGTAACTAGTGTAACAGTGCAAACAAATTTTATCAATAGTTTTTTTACTTTTACACATAGAATTACATCTTTTTCTTTTCTTCATAATACTAGGAGTACCATAAAATGTTTTGCCACAAGATTCACATTGTTTTCCTACCCATGTTTCATGCACTCTATAAAGAGATACATTCTTCATTCCGTGGGCTTTGTCATGCTCTTGCCTGTGGCAAACAAAAAGATTATCTATTCTGTTATCTGTTTTTATTTCATTTATGTGGTGAACTGATTCATACTCTTTTAAGTATCTTCCAAGTTCTTTTTCTATATTTATGACGTGCTCAAAATACCAGCCTCCATGAAAGGCTTTTGGATGCTTTGTCTCTTTTACCAAAACATATCCGTTTAGTATTTTATGGAGCATCCCCCACCGCAATGTAATTAATAATTACATCCTGTCCTGCTTTTAATGATTCGCCATCAATTGGAGTAACTGTGCAAGTAAATCCATCTTTTGTAACATTGGCTACTGATACAGCAAGCTGTTCTGCTGATGTTTTATTCTTACGCATATCTGCGGTAGCAACAACAATTACACTTGCATCTTTAAATCCATTTCCAGGGAAGTCAACGTATGCATTAAATGCTGCTTTAGACTTTCTAGCATCACCAATTTTTTGCTGATCAGCAATAACTTTAATCTTACCTGCAGAAGCAATTGCGTCTCCAGCATAGGTAATTGGTCTTGCTCTATTTTCTGCATCTGCTTTAGTATTGGCTGCAAGTTGTGATTGCAATGTATTAATTTCAGACACAAGACTATTAAGCCACTCAAAAGTAATTGGCTGTCCGTCACTTAGTTGTGCTGCCATTAAAATTATTCTCCTTTAGATTCCTTGAGACTTGCAATTTCTGCATCCTTTGCCTCAAGTGCCTCTGTTGCTTGTGCCTTAAGCACAGCCATTTGTGTTTCATAGTTACTAGTCATTTGTCCAATTCTGCTTTGCAGTTCTTGTACTACTAGTTCTAGTGTTTTTGACATTATTGTCTCCTTTGTCTCTTGTACATTATAGCATTTATAAAGTGTTTCTGCAACCTTTTATTCTGCTTCTATTTCTTGAATTTTTTCTTTTAACCAAATTTCTTTTGACTCTAAAGATTCAATTATTTCATCCTTTACTTGGTTAAAGTCAAGATAAAACCATGGAATGTCTTCGTGTGGAACACCTTCAAAATAATTAAAAATACCATAGTATGTTTCTTTTTCTGAGTTATTAAATTTTAACTGTTTATTTAGAAATAATAGTTTTTCTTCTTTATTCATTTTTCCTCCTATCCTGCATATATAATAAAGTATACAGCAAGATATGGTGGTATCGTTGCAACCGAAGCTGTTGCTGCTGTATTTGCTCCTGCATTACCAATAATTGATCTGTCTGTTATAGAGAAATTATGATTAAATGCGTTAAGTGTGTGAGAGTGTCCATTTCCAGCATTTGCTACATACGTTCCATCTCCGTGGGTGTGGTTAACGGTAGGAGTTAAAATAGTTGTTCCACTAATTCCTCTTGATCCAGCTTCAGCATTTCCTGCGGCTGAGGAGGTACCTGTTACAGAGTGAGTATGATTATTTGTACCAACTGTTCCTTCTGTAACGCTTCCAGATATACCTCCGATTACATTTGCATTGTTTGTAGCAGCAGTGGCATCTGATGCCATTGTGTGCGTATGTGCAGTTACTGTTGTATATGTTGCTGATGCAGCACCACCAACGTCTCCCAAAGGATAGGTTGTTCCACTTACGCCAAGTGGGAATCTTCCTGTTAGATTTGGAGTAGTAGTCATTATTGCACGAAGCTGTGGATATAGTGTTGAGCTAACTGCCTGACCATTACATAATAGCCACCCAGCTGGTGGGGTTGCTGTGTACCACATAACAATAGATCCAATTGGTACAGCACCCTTACCAGAAAATTCTGGGGCTAGAAGAACTCCATCATTTCTAAAATAGAATTTTTGATCTTCTGTTCCATTGCTATTTAAATTATGAAGTACGGTATGAATTGTATTATCAGTATTATGAATTTGACCTAAAACAGATATTCTTGTTTTTGCAGCTCCTTGAACTCTTGACTTAATTAATGGCACAAAAGATGATCCTGATATTCCAGTGGCTTTTGCTGTAAATGGTGCAAATGTTGATTCAACTGACTGACTTACAAAAGATTGACCCAGAGCTCTATTTTCAATAGTAAGGCTATTCAATCCAGTGGCGGTAGACTTTTTTATTGTAAATGGAGCTAGGTCTGCGTCATCATCACCTGCCCACATATAATAGAATCCATCAGCCAAGGGAGATGTTACTAGTTCATCATAAAATGATAACTTAGGTTTTGTTGTGGTATATGAATAAAATCCCTCTGAACCTGTATCATGTACAACAATACCAGAATCTTCTGGATAAAATACTAATGTATAGTATCCAGCGGTGTCTAATAAACTAAGACCTCCTCCAGATGATTCTTGTAAAGATATTGCAGATCCGCTTCTTGTTAAAGTAAGTTTTCCAAACCTGGCATTATATCCATCAGCTTCTCCATATAAAATTGTTCCTTCGTCTAAATCTTGTGTTCCAATAGCTGCAATTACATAGTTTCCAGCAGCCACTCCAGGTAGAACATCTGATTCAAGAACTAAAGTATTTCCTACAGCTAGTCCTCCTGTGGATGACGTAAACTCATCATCTGTAAAAATTTCTGTAAAATATAGTGATAGCTGAGTTGTTGTTGCAGAACCGTATACAGGATAAATATCTGTAGCAGCCTGTGGTGAACTTATCTCTGGAAAACCACCATCTGGATCATAATTATCTATTTCTTTTACAAAAAAAACTCTTTTTCTATCAAGTACATCAGTAATCGAAATACTTTTTCCATCAAAAACTGTTGTTAGATTATTTGTACTAATCCCCTGGAAATCAAATTTCATAATTTTTCCATACAAAATATCTGGTAATTGTGCTTGCATTTCTGAAGAGAATCCTGATGTTGCTACCGTAACATATATAGAAGCAAAATTTTCTTCATAATCTTCAAATTCATCATCAAGAAGAATTCTTTCAATATTAATTGTTGCAAGTCCACCAGTAAATTCTGCTGCAGATGAAGCTAAGGCTAATCTTCCTTCTCCAGATCCAGTTTGTAAAATTCCAGCAGCATCAAATTTCCATCCTTTATCTCTACTTCCAATAGATCCTTGAAGAGCTTGGATTGTTCCAGTTACGGTAACGGTTCCCTTACCGCCAATTCCAATATCTGGCTGATAAGTTAAAGAAGAGTCTCTATCTCCAACCGAGAAATATCCTTGAGAGTCTACATAAAATGGGGTGTCAGCACCATTCCAGCTGGCGGTTTCAGTTGGTCCAATAAATATCTTTGGGTTATTTTCATCTGTTGCTCCATCAGATAAATGAATATTTTTATTGTCTTGATTTGCAATTGATTTAATTAGTCCACTTGAAATTTCCCATCCACTATCTGTTCCACCAATATATCCTGATGTGGCTCTAATTTGACCTACTACATCAAGTAGTGGCTCTGGTTCAGTTGTCCATTTAATATAAGAATCCACTGATCCTACTCTAAATTGATTATTTGTAAACCACCAATTAAATTTATCAAGTCTAATTCCAGTTCCATTTGAATGAGAATATGATCCTGTTCCTTGTGCAGGATGAAGACCTAATGTTAACTCTCTTAGCGTAACTGTTCCTGTAAGACTATTATTTGTTGAGTTTGTTACCCCTGAAACTCCAGACAGTTTTATAGTAAATGTTACGCTATCTGCAAGAGTGTCAATAGCAAATTCTCTATTAAGATTATTTAATCCATTAGTTGCTGGAAGGTTTTCAATTAATACTTTTTCTCCAGCTATAAATGCGTGTCCTGTTGTAGTAATTGTTGCTATTTGATTTCCTGCTGTTCCTGAAATTACTACTGAAGTTGCGGTTGTTTGAAGTCTTGGGGTAGAAATAGATGTTGTTGATTCAAGGACACCTTTAATTCTTCCTTGAACTTGAAGCTCTGAAAAATCTGCAAGGCTAAATGTTAAACTTACTCCTGATCCATTTGCAGTGTGATTATTTGTAACAGTTATGGTTGTTCCTGAAATATTTGTTACTGTAGAGTTTGATGCAATACCAGTTCCGATAACAAGCATTCCCTTTACAATTCCAGTAGCACTGGAAACTGTTATGGTATTATTTCCTGAAGTAAATGTTCCTGTTGTTATTACTTCTGGGGTATCTACATCTGGGGAAAAGGTAAGCTGATCTGATAATGAAAACTTACCTGTTGAATCAACATAAAATCCTGTACCTGCTGATGAGTGTACACCAGATCCAATATATATCTTTGGCGTTGTACCTGCGTTTAATGCAATCTTAGAAGATCCGCTGCCTTTAAATATTTCATCTGAGCCAATTGACCAACCTGCTATGCTTCCACCTGCGGAAGCATTAATTACACCAGTTACATTTAGTGCTGAGCCATTCCAAGTTAGACCTTTTGTACCGTCCCCAATTCCAAATAATCCATTACTATACCAATAGTTGTGTTGATTTACATAAATACCATCATAAGAATATTCTGTAATACCATTACTCCATCCAGCATCGGTAGAGTCATATGTTCCATTAATTGGACTAAACGTAATAGATACATCAGATAGTGCTTGTGTGGTTGCATTTGAAATTGTTATTACTGTTGCAGTTGCACTAACTACAGTTGTATTTGACGGAATTCCTGTGCCTGACACTGACATTCCTGCATATACTCCAGTAGAGGATACTACAGCTAGTGTGGTATCTGAATTATCTGCATTTACATTTATAGATTTTGTAGAACTACTAGCATTAACATTAATTATATTAGAGCTAACAGAAGCTACTTGGAAAACTTTATTTAAAGATCCTAATCCACCACCACTATTGCTTAACCCCGATAAGTAAATAAAATCTCCTGCAACAAAAGGATGTGAAGTTGACGTAGTAATTTCTGCTAACTGAGGAGAAGTTCCTGATAGTATAACTTTTGTTATAGTTCTTTGTGAAGAAGAAATTGGATTATGGTTTGCTTTAATAGACATGCTAAATGCACCACTGGTAAGAAGTAGAGAGTTAGCACTAATTTCACCAGCAATCTGTACACCCGTTCCAACAACAATATTTGAACCATTAAATGAGATAGTATTTGTTCCAGTTCCAAGCGAGAAGTTTCCATCATCATACCAGTAGTTTGTTGCATCAATATAAATTCCATCTTCTAAAGATGGGGAAGCATCTACACCAAGGAACATGTCTCCAATTCTTACTTTTCCTGTAAAAATTCCACCTGTTGCATTTATATCACCAGTGACGGCTAGGTTTGTGTTATTCCAGGTAACATTTTTTGTAGCATTTCCAATTTTAAATAGTCCAGAATCATACCAGTAATTATGCTCATTTATATATATACCATCATTGGTGCTATTTACATTTGTTCCAATTTTCATAGACCCTGGAGAATCTGGATCTAATGGATCTCCAATTACTAGGAACCCGTCAAAATATCCATCTGTTGCTTCAATTGTTCCTCTTACTGCAACATTAGAAAATACTGAATTTCCTTCTGTAGTAATTGTCCAACCTGAATCACCTATAGATTTATTACTCCAGTCATCTTTTCTTATTTGAAGCTCTGTACCATCTGTAAATATCTTTACACCATTTAATATTGTTTTGTATCTTTCTACTCCACCTGCTGTATACCAGACGTTGTAAGATATGGTATCTGTTGTTGTTGGATCAATGTTTTCATCAACTCTAGTAATTAAATAATAAGTATCTGATATTAAAAAGAATCTTCCTGGAATCAAATCATCTGTTACAGCATCTGGATATTGTACAACTAAGTCTGGAATTGCTCCATTAAAGTTTGCAGAAGAAATTGTTGAAAGCAATTTAGAGGAACCATCAAAGGGATCAAAAATTGCTTCTAGATAGCTAGACTGTGGAGAACTTAAAGAGTCCTGTGTTTGATTAGTCATTATGCTGCTCCTGCTGCTGATACTATAATATCATCAATTGACGATGCCCTAACAGAGTCTCCTAAAAGCATTGGAAAGTATCCAATCCAGGATCCTGAAGAATTTTTATAGTATCTAACTATAACATATCTAAACTTATAATTTCCAGACTCAATTCTAGTTTCAGCATTTGCTCTTTTTCTAGTAAGTCCTGAAGGGTATGCTGGTGGGGTGGTAGTGAATGCTGTTCCTCCATTTGATATATCTGAATCTAGATAATAAAGCTCTCCAGGATTTTCTTCTTCTTCCCACAAAAAGAAAACTACATCTCTTAGTGTTGTTGTCCATTCTAAACTGTTTCTAAGATTTGTTGGAAGATATGTTTTAATTATAAAATAGTCTGGAACGCTTACCGTTTCAGATAAAGATATTGTTCCAGCGTCTGTGGTCTTAGCAAAATTTGATCCTTTTCTATTAAACTTTATCATTTTTGAATTTGGAACAGTTGTAACCGTATGAGTTGCGTTTAAATTTGCAACTGTCATACCATTTAACAATATCCTATTTCCCTTTTTAAGACCATGGCTTGCTGTGGTCCATAGGGTTACTACATTTTTTGATCTTTGTCTATATCTAACAGTGTCTGTATAAGTTCTTGTTATTTGTTTTTTTACCACTCTTTTTGTTACTGTGGGTGCAAATTCTGGATTTGAAATAAGTGGTGGAGCTTTTGGAGTTTCAATAAACAAGGCTCTACTAAACGAAGAATCTGTTACAGAAAATGGATCAGAGTACTTTAAAAGAACTCTATGCTTTCCTGGTTTTAAGTTTGGTACTGTAATATCCATTATTCATTAAATCCTAAAACTAAGTAATACTCAATTGTAATAGGTTCTCCTGCTGATTTTTGGATAGGTGTTGCAAGTGCTGTTCTAGAAATTAATCCGTAGTTTACATCTACGTTATCTGTATCATCAAATTTAATTCCATCAAGAACTAATCCAGTTGATGTCATTGTAATTGATATTTTATTTATGTTTGCCCATGAAGGTGCTCCAGTTGCTAGAATTTCATCTTTTGCACAGTTTAATATCTGATACCCTCCAGAGGATATTGTAAAAGTTTTTGAGTAAAAGTTTGTATCATTTGTTTCAAACTTAATTAATAAAGTTCCACTTGTACCTGTTGGGTCAACTGCTAGTTTAAGTAAATCTTTATCACTAAAATCTGTAAAGTTTTTAGAAAATACGGTACTAAAGACTGTTGATCCAGCATCTATGTATACTGCTTCGTTTCCAATTCTGTATGTGCCATTGGCAATGTTTTCTGAAATCATTCTTGATCCAGTTGTTTTTGATGATAGTTCTTCTACTCCCTCCGTCCAGCCATCATCGCTTTCTCCATTAAATAAAAGTAAATCTGAAAATTGAATAATCTGATTTTGGATAGCTTCTGGATAAAGACCAACCTCATAGATTGTGTATTTTAACGGATCATTAATTGTTGTTTTAAAAATTAAAGCATCAACATTATCTGTTCTATTTAATGTTGCAAGCTGTACTGGGGATTGACCAATTGAGAACCCCATTGTATTTAGGTCAATTAACTTATTGGCATTTAGTGCTGGATTTGCTTGACTGTCAACTCCAATAGCAATAGATCCTCCCACTGAAGGAATAAGACCTAGCAAACTTTTAAGGATAAGGGATCTTCCAACTACTGTCAAAGCATTATCTTGTTCACATACAAGAGTGTCTCCCTTATAAATTCTATAAAAACCTCTCATAATATACTATTTTACCACCTTATTAGGATACATGTTCTGTCCTAACTTCAGCTTCTATTTCACCTATGGTATTGCCAATAGATACCCTCATATCGTACACAGGATTACCCTCAGCATCATATTTTATAATTGTTGGGTAAAAGGTTCCCGAAGCTGTATCTATCTTACCAAAATAGTTAATCAGGGAAGACTTATTACTTTTACCAAACTTTACCAATGATTCTATAGACCTTACAATTGTATTTATTTTTTCAAGGTACTGGTTTTTAGTTATACTAACCTGTGCAGTTGCTGCTGCAAATGCCTGTGGTATAGTTCTATCATTTAGCCTAGTAATACTATCATTCGCTGGAATAATTGATTCTGGAATAGAGTTTACAGTACTAGCAGTAAATGTATTTAATAACCCTTCACCGCTTTTTATAAGAGACATTTGAAATTGATTAATAACTTCTTTGTATTTTTCATCAACATTTGGATCATTAAAAACCTTGCTTGATCCTGCAGGAGTTATTTTCTTTGAAGCTTTAGCTCTTGATGTAAAGTATTTAGATGCCATTATGGACACTCCCTAATAACTATAGAAGTTGTTGGACCAGCTTCGTTTACTTCCCTGTTAATTTCAGCAACAACATATGTCTTGTTTCCAATATCATCTACTGAGTAACCTGCGTCTGAGTAAAATACTCCTACCTTGTCACCTAGTTCTAGTAGGGGATTACAAAAGGCTGAAATATTTAATTCTTTTCTTTCTTGAGATGCATTCTTAACAATCCATTGCATCATTTTTTCTGCCTGTCTTTCTGTTGCAATATACTCAGATGCAATACCTACAGAAACATCACCATACATTTGTTTGTTTTGATATAACCTATTTTGTAAGATATCGTATTCGTTATTATCTTCAAGATCTTCAATATATTTCTTTAGACTTATTTCTCCGTCTGCAATATAATCTAATTTAATGCCACTAATAAATAGTGGTGTCAGAGAATCTTCTCCAAGAGTTATTGTAGAGTTTGATGTATTGTATACCCAGAACTTAGCACCAAAGGCATTTGGATAATAGTTTTTAACAAGGTAGTCTGAACTTACTGATGAAAAATCTATCATAGATGAAGTAAATGTTGGTGAATCAAACTTAACATCAAACTTTTTAATTTCTCTAGCCATCGTAGCAAAGTCTTCAAAGTAAACTTTTTTATTATTCTGTGATCCTATAGCAGCCATCTTTACTGCTTTACCCACACTCATCTGACGATATCCCAGTGAGTCTTCAAAAGATGATGTAATTTTATTTTCTGCATCAGAATAAGCATAGATGTGGTCATATATTGCTTGGCTATCATCTCTAACAAACATTCCAATTCTATTTGTTCTTGGCAATCTTGATGCGTTTTTATCAATGATTTTAAATAATCTTTCACCTTGCCAATATACACTAAACTCTAAATCAAACTTAGAACCCTTTTTATTTACTACTTTACACTTTAAATCTAATTCAAAAATTGTGGCAGTAACTCCATCCTTTAAGGACTTTGAATTTTCAGATATACTTCCAATAAAATTGGTTGTACTTATATTAGCTCTAGCGGTTCCTAAAACAAAACATTCAGTTGTATTAGATGTGGTTGTCATTCTATAAAGCCTTATATTTCCAGTTGCCTCTCCGTCTCTTGATGGAGCAACTTCAAGAAAATATCCACTCATATATTTGCCATCGCCAACTATTCCAGAGTCTGTTAAATGCATTGCTATTCCTGCAATGTGAGAAGAGGTATCCTTTTTAGGATCACCGTCAGTCATTACAAGTCTCATTCTTGTTCCAACTGCTTCTGGGATAGCCTCTAGATTATTTGAATATCCATGAATGAATCTTTGACCATAGTCATCTATTTGTAAGTTCTTTACTGCTGCACCTGGTTTTTGATTTTCTTTCTTTAAACTTGATGGTCCTGAAAGTCTAGCATATCCTGATTGATTTCCATTAAGTGTGTAAGATAAGGAAGCTTCTCTATTTCCTAATCCATCTAATTTTTTATCAGCAATAATTGTTGACATATGTTTCCAGTCATCGTTAAAGTCTGATGAAGACCTTGCAACATGTTTTTGAGCACTAGTGCCATTTTGAGCTCTTCCATCGCTTTGAATAGTATATCTAAAACTACTATCTGAAAGAGTTGGCTTTCCAACAAACTTAAAGTTCATATAAACAATTAAGGCTTTTGGCAATACTTTTGATCCACTAGGGATAGTTCCTCTAAGGGATTCAAGTTCATCTTGATTAAAAATAAATCTAGAATATGATTTTGCAGGCTCTGTAACACTAACCAGGATTCCATTATATTTAATAACTTCATTATTAATATAAACATATCCTTCATATTTATTTGACTGTAAAAATAGATATGCTGAGTCGTTATCAATGTTAATTAAAAGATCGTCATCTGTATATCCAGGATTTTGATATATGGTACCAAAAGCTTTTCTTATGGCATCTTCTTCATTTATGGCAGGTATTGTTTTTCCAGATAGTGCTTTTAATGGTCTACCGTCTTTTGACATACTTTTTTCTAAGATTGCTGAAATTAAAACTGATTGAGAACTATCTGATTGAGTTGCTTCCCAAAGTATTCCTGGTACATAGGAAAGCTCTGTTAAAACTGTAGTTGGGCTGGTAGATGCCCTATCAATAAGTTCTTGTCTTTTTACTGGATCAAATTCTTCTGCAAGTGCTGTTGGCTCCTTTTTAATATTAATAATTTTGTACTGAATAGTACCATCAGTAACTGGAGGAATAGATGTTTCACTAATTGATTCAATGTTAGAAAACTTACCATCAATATAAGAATATTCAGCATCACTAGAAACTGGTTGATTTCCAATAAACCAGTAATTCTTTCCTCGTATTTCTGCAGAGTTTATATCAAATGCAGTTCTAGAAGATATTCTATCTTTTGTCATAACCACAAAGTTATTATCTGCATCCATGAACATTGATAGTTGTACCGAAGTTGCAATATCATTAAGTGCTTCTGCAACTGTAAAATCATTTGAGGAATAAAAGAAATTCATTTCTGGATCAATACCATCTTTTGTTTCAAAAGAAAACTTATTATATCCAATGTTATCTAGCAACATTCTAATAGCTAGAGATGACTTTAGTGGATTCTTATATCCAATAAGTAAGTTTGGTGCCTGAGTCTCTCTAAAGAATTTAATATAGTCTTCTAGGTTAACTGATGTAGTAAATTCTGAAGCCTGGGACCATTGGGTTGAATACATAGTTTTAATTGGAACAGCATATTCATTTAAATCATTTATAAGTATTTGATAAAATACAAACTTAACATTTGCCCTTAGCATTGTCTCTAATTCATAATTTGCCACACTAGAATCTTTTACATATGTAAAAATAGAATCTGGATTCATCTTATCAAATATTCTAGTTTCATTTGATAAGACCATGCTTCCATTAGAGCTTACAAGTGATCCTAAAGGTAATCCATACTGACTATCTCCAATGCTTGAACTTATTGAAAAAGACATAACATGGTTTGTCATATTTACAACTAACCTTGGTGAAATTTCAATAAGTTCTAGTGGGATATACTGTCTTGACATTCCATAAACAAGAATCCTTACACCCTTCATTGTTACAGCCTGTGTTGTATTTTCAGAAAACTGATCTAAATAAGACTGAGAACTTGATGAGCTTACAAAATACCAACTTGTTCCATTATAAGATATCTCAATTTTTCCATTAATTCCAGCAGTGGTTGCAGATGAGGATCTATCAATTGCTGTTACCCAGTTATTACTTGTATTTAGATATTGAATCTTAAATTTATTTGGATATCCTTTATCTTTTTGAGTTTTAATTGTTATCTTGTTAGCTTTAAAGCTATTTGAGTAAACAACAAAAGGATTAGCATTTGATATGTTTAAAGAAGAGTTAGATAAGCCAACATTGGCATTATCTAAACTTCTATAAGAATTCCAATACTTAAAGGATGAGTCTGCAGATACTGGGTATAGCCTAGTTTCTGAATTAGAAAAATTTGCCTGTTTAGTATAATTGCTATTAGATATAATTCTTCCAGGTGTGCTGTCTTTATATCCATTAATTGCTACTCCGTGAATAAGACCAGCATCTGGTCTATTTGGTTTAAAGCATTCTCTTAATGGGCTTACCTTTAATCTATCATCATTATCAGTATAGATGTTACCTATGTCATCCGAACCAAATGCATTTTTATCATTTCCATTATCCCATCCACTTGCCGTGTAAGTTTGTGGAACAGCTGAGGGTGCACCAGTGTAGCATCCAAGCTTTGCAATCTCATAGTATGAATTCATATTGAACTCAGCAACTACAACATGAGATGATTTAAGAGATGCCTCTGTATCAAATAATAAATCTACAGAACTATTTCCTGTGGTTTTCACTAGACCTCCACCAAAGAAATATTTACATTCCAAAGATCGTTGTAGTGCCCTCTTCTAGACACGGAATAATCAAAAGACTGGAAAAATACATGATACATTTCTGCGGAAACATCTACATTGTCTGATGCATCTGTATCATATACAAGCAACATCCAGAAATCTCCAGTATTTGTTTCATGCCAATTTTTAATGTCCAGACCTGCACCAAATGTGTCTGAGGTTAGTGATTCTGAACCATTTAATTTTCTTGATGGAATATCCGACCAAGATGTGGAGAATGTTTTCTTATCTGCAACATGGTATGAACGCATGGTGCCATCAATCATTCTTCTTTTATATTCAATTCTTTCTGGGTTAATTTGCAAAGGAGCTCTATTGTCATCTGTTAAATATAAAGTAGTTCCACCTTTGAAGTCCCACTTATTTGCATTTATGCCAATGCCTTCTTCTGGCTCTACAGTAGAAAAAACAATTAGAGAGGGTCTTCTCCAAACTTTATTTAATGAACTATATGTTGCCATTACCCTATGCTCCTGCTAAACTTTCTTCTATTCATTTCTGAATTAATTAATTGAGCTGCTCTATCTGCTGCCTGTTTAGGATCATTAACACCATTTACAGTAACATTAATCTGTGGTGAACTTGATACCATGCTACCATTCATTATACCACCACTAGCCATTGCTGGAACATTATATTTAATTGGAACAACTTTACCACCTGAACCATAAGGCATCACGATTTCAGGACCATTTTCACCAACCATGTAAGGTTTATTCATTGTCATTGATCCACCGAACCTGCGACCAACTAAGGATGCAACTCCATCCTTAATAACCTTATTGTATGTAGCTTCAGTAGTTCCCATTGCTGTTGCGATTTGAGCAACAGATGCTTCAAGTTGTGTATCTGATTGTGAGATTTCTTGTGTTCCAGTTGGACCATTGTAGTTTCCGCTAATGGCAGCCAGAGGGTTCATTCTTCTTCCACCCTTAAAAACTTCAAAGTGAAGGTGTGGTCCCGTTGAGTTTCCTGAATTTCCAGAAAGGGCAACAACTTCTCCTTGAGATACATTTCCAGTTTTTAATACTTTTCCAAGGTGGGCATATTTTGTTTTCCATCCATTTCCAGTAATTGTTAATAATCTTCCGTAGCTGGCTAAACCGTCACCATAATTTCTTCCAGCCATTGGGTTTGATGCTGAGTTTATTCCATTTGGATCCATTTTAATAGTTTGAGATTCAACATTTCCACTGTGTGCTGCAACAACAGATGCTCCTGTTGGACCGCTAAAGTCTGTTCCAAGGTGTCCGTTGTCTCCGTAAGGATATCCCTTGTTTGCTCCATAACTAATTGGTTTTACAATTCCACCATCAGCAAACTTTTGCTCGTTAATAGCATCCATCATGCCTACGCCATACTCATCTACTGCAGATGCTTGCACAACATATTCTCCATTAGATAAGCGAGCAGGGATTAAATCAGCCTTTGGTCCACCTGCACCTGAAATGTATCCCCCCGATGCGTAGCCTCCCTTTGATTCTCCACCAGATGTAGGACCATTTGATCCTGATCCAGAGTTTCCTGCAGTTGTTCCTGTTGTAGTATAGGCAGAAGATCCTTCACCACCATTTGAGTTTTGAACTCCATAGGTCTGCTTCATGTATGCCTGACCAGCTGCTATTGCTTCTTCAATAGTTTTACCCTTTGCTAATTCAGCAATTGCAATTTGAACGGCTACAACTTTTCCAGCTTCTGTTGCTGCTTTGCTATACCCACCCATCATTGAGTCAAATGCTCCACCAGACATTGTGCTTAATGAGCTCCAAGCACCTTGCTGATCCTGTAAAGATTTCATTTCTACAGCATTTGCTGCTACAAGAGCATCTCTTTGGGCTTGAATTGCTTCCAGTCTATTTTGATGACGCTCATCTTCTGTTGCAGCTAGTTCTTGTTCTTTCTTTATTTCTTCTTGTTTTGCATCTACTGCTGCTTGTCTTCTATCATCAATAGCTTTTATTTCAGATTCAAAACCAAATTGTTGTGCTGCTCCAGCCATGTTTTCTTGTGCCTGAACAAATCCAAATACGTCTCCACTTGCAAGTGACTTTAAGCCACCAACTGCGGTATCTCTTTGTTGATTTGCAAAATCATCTGCTCTTTGTTCATCCTGAAGTGCCTTAATATAAGCATCAGCACTCTTATTAATTTCTTCAATTTCATCTTGCTTTTGCTTAATAAATTTTTCATGTGCTTTTTGAGCATTTTCATATCTTTTATTTTCAGCTTCTGTTGCATTTTCATTAGCAATTATCTCTTGATCAAATTTTGCTTGTTGTGCTGTTATTTGCTTATCAAGATCTTTAAGGGCAGCTTCAGCTGCTTCTTTATTTTGAATATCAATATTTATTTTAACATCTCTATTTCTTTCGACCTCATCAAGAATTGAATTGACTTTTTCTATGTCTCCTTCTGCAAGAGCAACACTGATAATTCTTTGCTGAGACTCATTAATAATTCCTTGCTGTTCTGCATTCATAATTCTTGTTCCAAGAACTAGGTCTTGTTGTTGTTGGTCTTCAGTTTTTGTGTATCCATCTTCTGTTGTAGTACCAAATAGTTGTTCTAGGGTGGAACCCATTCCACTTTGAGTTCCATAGGCTGCAGCTGCTGCTTCTTTTAATGCCTCTGCACCTAAAGTAACCTGATCAGCATTAAAGTTGCTCATATTATTAATTAAATTATTTAATGCGTCTAACTGATCTTCTGGGGGAGCAAACTGAATAACATCTAATGATCCAGCCATCGACTCTTTAAATGCTTCCTTTGCTCCTGCATCAAATACACCAAAATCTTTTTGTGAGGTTAATGCTTTTAGCTGTGCATCTTGAGCAGCTTTAAAAACTTCATTAATATTGTCACTGTTCATTTGTTCAAGCTGAGGTCTCATGTCACTAAGAACACTTAATATATCATCTCCACCTTCTCTTGCAATTGTTGTAATGATTTCATTTGCATCTTCAACGCTTACACCCTGTTGTCTTAAAGTGGCATACTTAGTAATTAATTGACCCTTTACGTTATCTATATTTTTCTTATTTTCTTCATCACTAAGATATGGGCTTATTCCTTCTGTTTTTTCTTGAAGATTTGCAATTAAAGCTGAGTTATCTTCTTTAATAGCAGCTTTCTTTTCTTCAGAAACTACTGTTGATTTTGTTTCAGTAAAGCCAATTCCTAGGTCTTTTGTAAGCTGTGCATTTTCTTTAATTTTATCATTAATTTTAGTTAGCTCATAGCCATAGGCTTGTGCTGTCTTGGCACCAACAGAGAATGCTTGTTCTGCTGATTTTCTTGCTTCTTCAACTTCTTTTTTGTATTTCATCCATGCTGCTGCTCCAAGTGCAATTGCTGCAACTGCAATTAGTCCAGGTCCAGACATTAAGGCACCCATTGCAAGTCTACCTGCACCACCTGCCATTTGAGCACCACGACCAAGAACTCCAGAAGTTTTACCAGCTGCACCAGTTCCCTTAATGGCTTCTAAGCCACTAGCTCTTTTACCAGCACCACGTTCAAGCACTCCTGACAATGATTGTGCATTTAATTTTTTACCGAACATATCCACTACACCAGATAGTGCTGATATCGTAAAGGATGCTGCAGCAAGATTATTAGAAAACTTTGCAAGACCTTCATTTGTTGGAGCAAGCATTGGCATAAAACTAGCCATCATACCAACTGCACCCGTACCTGCAGATATTCTTTGATTTTTTGAGAATCCTGAACTTTGTCTTACTTCATCAGGACTGCCACCTTCTTGGAATCTTGGTGCTTGGTTAAAGTTTATGTCTTCTAACATTCCACCATATTGTTTAGCAGCCTTCTTATTTACTACAAACTCTCCTGGCTCTAATAAAGCAGGAACTCTGTCTCCAGTTCCCTTTCCAGGAACCCATGGACCACCAGATTGCATACCAGCTATGCCACCAACCTGTCTAGCCATCATTCCAATTCCAGTAGTTCTTGCAAATCTTCCAGTTACTGGGTTTCTAAGTCTAGGCTGTGATGCTGATTGTGTTACTGGCAAACCCATAAGTTTTGAAATTGATGGATGAATGCTTCTAGATCTTTCTGCTTCTGGTCTAAATTGTCTTCCTAACTCGTTTAAATATATTTTTTTAATTCTTCCAGATGATGACTGTCTTTCGCCTTCATAAAAAACCTGACCGTCTTTTTCAAAAACTAAAACATCAGATTCTCTTCCTCCAGAAGATTTTAAAATTGAGTCTTGAATTGTTTTTGGTGCTTGTGAAAATGGAATAATACTTTGAGAAAATCCTCTTTCTAATAACTTAGATCTACTTATTCCAACAGAGAATTCTTTTACATATTCTTGTCTAGAAAATAGGTCGGAAATTCTTTTCTTTCCAGACTCATATCTTAAATCTTTAGTCTTTTTATAAATCATTTGATCATTTACTAAATCATCTCCTAGTGCTGTTAGATACCTAGCTACCCTTGATTTAAATGTTCTAGCAATTGATTTAGCTTCATTTTCACTTAATCCATTTGATACCATTCTTTGTATCATTGCATCTTCTGACCCTGGTGAGTTAATTTCTTTTAATAAATCTGATGCTTTAACGCTTGGAGAATTTTTATTTAAATCTGAATTATATTGACTATAAAATCCTAAATCTAAATATTCTTTTCCTATACCTCCAAAATCATTTGGGGGATACATATGAGCAAAGGCTCCACCATTTTGAAATCTTGGAACTCCATTGTTTATATCCTCTAATAAACCGCCATATTGCTTTGCTGCATTTCTATTTACAACAAATTCTCCAGGCTCAAGTAATGCCTTTACCCTATCTCCACTTCCAGATCCTGGAACCCATGAACCTTGTTGTCTTCTAATTGGTGATCCAGGAGGTGGCTTTCCACCCCTTCTTGGAGGATTAACTAATGGTGTGCTTGTAAATGCACCTGGAGTTGCAGATTTTTGTGCAATAAGAGTAGCATTATAATCTCTCATTAATTGAACTAATCTAGTCATTGCTGTAGCTTGATTTTGGATAGAAACAGTTAGTGTGTCTGTTGCTTTTGCTGCTGCAATTTGTTGATCATCAAGTAAGCTAAATTGTTTTGTTGGAAGACCAGCAAGTCTTCTACCTAAGTTAACAAATCCCATTGCACCCTTAGTTACATATCCAAGGAAGTTAGCGAGTACACCAGTGATCATAACTACTGGTCCTGCAATTGCAGTTAATCCTGCTGCAAATTTTAAGAAATTCTTAACTGGTTCTGGAAGACCCTTGCCAATTTCTATAACTCTTTCCATGAAATTTGCAAACTTTTCCATAAATGGAATTACTGCTCTTGTAATTGTTTCGCCAACTGGGAGTAGGGATGCTTTAATTCCTTCCATGGCACGTTGGAATCTCATGGATGTAGATTCTGTTAAAGTTTTAATTTCAGAGTCAGCAATTTTTGCAAGTTCTTCAGAAGAAGCACCCATCAATTTCATAACTTCAACTGTTTGTGATCCCTGTGCATTAAGGTTATCAAATAGTGCAGAAATTCTAGCAAACTGATATTTACCAAAAAGTTGTTCAATAATCTTTGCTTTACCAAAATCATCAAGAGTTTGAAGTGATGCTTGGAACTCTAAAAGGGTTGGCATTAACTGTCCCTTGTTTCTGGTTACAATACCCTCAAGATCAATACCATATTGCTTTGCAACCGCAGAACCTGCTTTAGTTGGATTGATAAGAGAGGCAAGACCAGACTTTAATGCGTTAGCACTTTCAGCAGCATTGATGCCACCTTCTTTCATTGCTACAAGCAAAACAGAAAGATCTTTAACATCTCCACCAAGGGAGTTCATTACTGGTCCAACCTTTGGAATTGCTGTAGTTAAGTCTTGCAAAGATACAGAAGTTTGGTTTTCTACTGCGTTTAAGAAGTCAATAGATTCTGCTAATTCTTTAGTGCTCATGTTGAAAGCATTTTGCAAAGAAAGGGTTGTTGCCATAGCATCTTGTCTATCAAGTTCACCAAGAACTGCTAGTCTTGATGTTTGCTTAACAGAATCAACTAACTTTTTACCTTCAAGACCAGTTGCAGCTAAGTCTGCAGCAAGACCTGCAGTTTCTTTTGCTGCTATACCGTAGCTCTTGGCAATATCAATTGCAACTGCTTGAATAGCATTTCGCATTTCCATGGATGCTTCTTTTGTTGTTCCAACAAGGTCTGCACCATATACTTTTTGGAATCTTGTTAGTTCTTTATCAACATCGTTAAATGCTTTAATTGTTGTTGATGCAAATATTGTCATTGGAACGGTAAGACCTACTGTAAGCTGTCTACCTGCCCATTGGGTATTTTTACCCCAGTTAATTAACTGTGTTGCACCGTCTTGAATAAGTCTATTAAATATATCAAATTGTTTTCTAGCAACTTGTAACTGATTATTCATATCAGTCATGTCAAGTCGCATTGGGGTTACAAGAATACCCTTACGTCTTCCCTCAGCATCCATGCCAAGTTCAACTAGTTGACCTTTTGTTCTTCTTACCTGATCTTCAGCAAGTTTTCTTGCATTACTATTTTGAGAAAATGCTCTAGAAGCTTCTCTGTAGTAATCTCTTAATTTTAGCTTGCTCTTATCAAGAGCTTTTCCAAAATTATCTAAGTCAGATGTAATAGTTACAGTTTTTGTACTAAAGCCACCAATTTGACCTGCTGCTGCTGTAAAGGTATTGGCAATATCGTTTCTTAATACACGAGCATTTTTATCTAAAGAGTTAAATGACGTGTTTAATACACTAAGCTCTTTGGATAGAGCTTTAATTTGTGATAAGGCTGATCCAAAGTCTGCATCATAATTAAATGTAGCATTTACATCAGCCATTATTCACCACTCCTTAGTATTGCATAACCAATTCCCATGTCAGGCGTTAAACCAAGTTCTGCTGCACCAGTAATATTTTCGTTACTGGTCAGCTTTGATAGAGCCCTTGCCTGTATTTCTTGAAATGTCGATGGCTTGTCTGTAGAGTCAGAAGAAGTATTGTCAGAATCTAAATCTACTCCTTGCATTGCTGCAATGAATTTATTTTTTCTATTTTCTACTTTGTACATTGCTTTTAATGTTGCTGTTAACTCAGGCATTGAGATACTTTCCTCAAGTTCTTCGTAGTCTTTCCAGTGTCCAAGCAAAAATACTTCTGCCTCTAGCTCCGCAAGATCTAGTTCGTTCCAACCAGTTCCTGAGCCATCGCTACGAGGTTTGGGTCGTTCAGCTTGATTTCAGCAGCCACCTCCAAGATTTTATACATTGTCTGGATGTCAAGTGCATTTTCAAGTGCATCTCTATCTCCAGCAAGTTCTGCGTTGTACTGTTTGAAGGCAATTTGGGTGCAATTGATTAGAGTGTTTAAGAACTCATCTTCATCTTTTGCTTCCTGTGCTTTTTGCCATTCTTTCATTAGTTCTCTTAGGTTCTTTAAGTTTAAAGGCTTGATGTTTACTACTGTGCCGTCTAGAAGTTCTAGCTCTACACTTTCATATACTTTGGTTGCCATTTTTTCTCCTTTGGATTCTCTTTAATTATATAGCATTTATTGTTATAACATAATAGGGTAGGCATTTCTGCCTACCCTATTATACATTATTAAGTTATGTTTACGCTGGTGTGAAAACTCTATCAATGATTTTTCCGTATGCTGCATTGCCATCTGACGCTGCTGCATTAACTGAAGACGCTAGAAGACGGAAGGAAACAGGGAAAACTGTTGCTTCGTTTCTTCTAATGCCAACGGTTACAGTGTCCATAGAAAGAGCACGATAAGCTAAGTAGACTCGTTCTACTACTTCACCTGATGTTGTCTTTGATTCTGGACCTGGACCAACAATTGCGATTGAACGCTCTAGTGGAGTATATCCAAGAGATCCACCGTTAATTGTGAAAGTCTGAATGTCTGCAGTTGATGCACCGCTAAGGTCATCTGAATCTGCACCAAGAACGATAAGCATGTTTTCTAGTGTTGCTTCTGTAAGGGTTGTGTTAACCATTACTCTCTGACCTTGCTTGAAGATCTTTGCAACGTCAAGAAGCTGATCAACTTGAACTTCACCGAAGTCTGGTTCAAAAGAAAGTTCAGCACCTTCCGATGTGTAACCTACTGATTTCCAGTCTGTTGAGTCAACATTAGCTGGGTCTGTCAAACGCTTGACTGAGCCAGATAGGGTCGAACTCGCTGCTGGTAGAGTATTTTCTCCGTATTCTGTGCCTGTAACTGCTCCTACATAAAGAGCACCAGCACCTACGATAATATTTTTTGCATTACCAATTGCCATAGTGTATTTTTACACCTCCTGTCATTTATTAAGATATGACTTGCTGTGGTCTTGCTTCCTCAAGTTAATAGTACCACGATTAGTTTTATGATTTAGTATAATCATATGTAAGGATAAGGGAAGTAACAAATTTAGGCTTAAAGCTATCAACTCTTTTTTCGTCAATCATATAGTTTGACTGCTCACATTTGATAAACTTAAACTTAATTTCATCATCTTGAATATAGTCATTTACTGACTGAGCTGAAATATCAAATTTCTTCAATGTTTCATAGATAAAGTTTCTAAAATAGTAAATTTGAGGCAACTCTCCAACTATAGTGTAGACAGCTTTTTCGCAGTCAATAAACCACTGGGTATTGGTTGGTGGGGTAAATAGGAAATCATAGATTACGAAAGGTGTAATGTCTGTATTTGCACCAGAGTTTTCTGCTACTGGGTAGAATGGAAAAAGACCTATTTCTTTGACTGTTCCACCACCTGATGCACTTGATCCAAGATTTGGTCTTGCAATGGTAAAAGTGGTTGGGGTTGGTGTGGATAAAACTCTATGGTTTTTATCATAATAGGCATTAACTCCAGAAATCTTACACAACTGATTTGCTATGACTCCATGATCTGAGGTAGTTGTAACTGTAGAAATTTCACCAGAAGAGGTGATTCCAGATACGGTTGACGTTGTTCCATTTAACGAATAGTTTTCAACATTTATAACTCCAGTATCTATAACATTTCCATCAACAAGACCTGATGCTAGGTCCCAGATGTACTTGTTAATAAGTTGTATTGGTAGCTTATTATAAGTCATTACCTTAGTCTCCTAACAATTGAGTTGGCTGATTTTGCTGCTTCTGATGCCATACCCTCTATTCTACCAGCAGACACCCTAGCAAGTGCAATTCTTGATTCGTTTGATATTCCATTTTCTATTCTTTCAAAGAATCCTAATTCTTTTAATGCTGAAGGTCCCATTGATGTCATAAATATGTTAAAAGTTTCTACAAATGATCCAGCAACATCTTCTCCACCTGGCTCAGCAACAAAAACTGTTTTCTTTGAGTAGAACTCACCCTCATACTCAAATCTTAGGTATTCAGCATTTCTTGCAGTAATTGTTAACGGTATCTGATTTTCCATAACATATGCCTTATTTTTAAACACATATCCACTTTCTGGTGGAATTCTTGAAGGCTTAAAATTATATACAAGAGATGGCTTGGTTGCGGATGTAGATATACTGGACTCAAATAGCCTACCCGTTTTGTCTCCTACCATTCCAGGCTCATAGACGTGATGAAATTTTGAATAGTTCATTCTTGCTAGATTATCCACATACGCTTCAAAATAGGTAGCAAGCATTTTTAATCCTGCAATCTGAATTCTAGGCTTATCTTGGTTATTTATTCTATTAATGAGTTCTGAATTAAATAAAACACTAGCAGCGATTTTTTCTGTTATGTTGCCTGTTCGTATGTGTTTTCTATATTTAGGCTTTGTGAGGGCTCTGAGAGCTCCTGTGTCTATACTTCTAGCCATTACTCTGTCTCCAGAGTTTGGATTTCCTGTCTATAAAGAACGGTTTCATATTCTAGTACTCTGCCATCAAAATCAATAATAGGGGTACTACCACGAGGTTCAAAAATAGTTGCTCCATTTACACCACCACTTGTTGTAATGACTCCAGATTCGCTCCAGATGACTCCAGAGGCATTTCTAATTGATACCACCCTGTCTTCAGAGCTAATAGGATTTGCTGTTCTTACTTTTACGATATTACTAACTGCAGTTAAATAATTTTTAATGTCAACAGCACTAGAGTTTTGAGAGATTGTATCTCTTACAATTCCTTTTGCCAAGCAGTTAACTGTGCTAGATAGTGTCCAGATATTTTGAAAGGTTCCACTATTAACGTCCTGAATTTTTCTAGGACTATAGATATCTGCTTTCATTGTATAGGAGGCGTGAGATAAGCAACTCATTTGTTATACCGCCCATAGGTCAAATCTATTATACTGAGATATCAAAGACTCAACTAAAATGCTTCCAATTCCATTTCCTGGCATAAACTCAACAGTATATGCATCATTTTTAACTGACTTAACTCCACGATTTTTATAATTAAAGTCTGAACATAACATATCGTTAACAAGCTCAAGTGTTGCTAGATTAATATCATTTGGAATATACTTCCATCCATATTCTCCACGAATTAGATAAAGACTGTTTCTTTCAAAGTATCCTGCTGAATTAATTACGCTGGTATCTGACCACTCAATAATATTTGCACCTTCCCAGACAACCTTTAAGCTATTCTTTCCGTTTGTGACTGCAAATGGGTAATCTAAAAGGTTAATTTCTGGGTCTGCTGTAGTATCATAAATAACTTCATCATCTTTAATAATCTTGTCAAATGATTCAATTCTTTGACCAATAAATAGTACATCTGATCCTTGACCAAGGGTTCCTACGGTTTTATATTTAAATGTAAAATCATCACTAATTTTTGAATTAATATATAGTCTTGCTCTTCTTTCTAATTTAGTAAGTTCTGCTTCTGTAATTTCACCAAAACCTGGATCTAATGCTACGATTGTAAGACCTGCATGTTCTGCAAGTTCTACTGTTGTTGCATATGGTCTAATTAGACTTACATAAATTTCATCTTCTGTATAAGAAGAAGCATCAATAATCTGAAGTTCAATTTTAAGTCTTCTATCATATGTGGTAACTTCTTGATCTAAAACTAAGTTAAAATCAGTTGTTATTTGCAAGGCTGTACCAGATTGGGTGGCTGTTGCAGTTCCTGTGGTTGTATCAGTTATAGTAAATTGTGAGTCTGATCTAGTTGCAATTGTAACATTTGACTTATTAAGGCTTGATCCAGTTGTTGTGGATAGTCCAGTAATTGTAACTACATCACCAACCGCAAATGTGTTTGATGCAGTGTAAGTGATAGTTGTTCCATTTCCAGATGCTCCTGTTACTGTTGCTCTTTTTACCAGTGATTCATCTGACTGAACATATTCTTCTAGATCTAGGTCATATACACTAAAAACAACTGCGTCTGTGCCTGATGGGGCTGTATATGGAATAGTTACAATATCTCCATCTGACCTTAAGTATTCTTTCATTAAACATTTACACCATAGAATGTTGCAACTTCTTCTGGGGTAGCCTCCCTAACTTCGTCTTTTGCTCTTCTTAAGATATCGTCTGCAACTGATCTTGAGAATGTCTTGAATGGTTCATCAATTGTAAAAACAATTCCGTTTCCAACATTATAAGCACCTCTTGGGTATACCATTTTTAGTACAACCTTTTCTTGGGTTTTTGTTTCAACTGGTTCTTTTTCTACAACCACAATTTCTTTTTCTACTTTTTCTGCTTCTTTAATGCCAAAGGCATCTTCTAATTCTTTTGCATATTTTTCTTCTGTAATCCCTGCTTTTTCAATAAGCTTGATAATATCAGCTTTCTTAGCAGCTTTTGGATATTCAATATCATACATCATGCAGATGCTTTTTAATTCATAAACTGTTTTTTCGTTAAACACAAAATCCTCCTATCATAAATTATACACTAAAAGTAAAACAGGGGCTACCGAAGTAGCCCCTGTTTTTAATAGATAGATTAGCTGGCACGAGTTGCGTATGCAATCGCTGACTTTTCTTCTACTGCTACACCCATACGGACGTATACTGTGTACTCTACTGTGTCCTTCTTTGGCTTGAATTCACGATGTACGGTTACATCACGCTGGAAGCCCCAGATTCTGTTGCTTGGTAGAGTTAGATCAACATAGTTGTCTGGATACAAAGGTACTTCTACAACTGGCAATCCGAAGATCAGGTATTGTGCACCTGCGGATCCACCAACTTGTGGAATTACACCATCGATTACACGAGTTGCAACCATATCTGGAACTGTTCCGATGTTTCTCAACTCGGAAAGCAATTCTGATAGATGCTTGCTATTCATGTAGAACTTTAGGTCCTGACGGCGAGCCTTGAACTTACGAGGCAATGCATTGTAGATTGCTTCGATAGCGTCCAAACCAAGTGTCGTTGTAGAACCATCGCTTGATTCAGGAGTAGACTCCCAAATGTTAGTCATTGTTGCTGACGCAGCAGCTGCTTCGTGAGCACCTGCATATGTTGCATCAAGAGTCTGACGATAGAACCCTGCAAGGGTGTTATTGTAAGAACCATCTCCTGATGTAGCTGGACGACCATTGATAGCAATGTCCTCAAGATCGTTTCCGAACTGAGTTGCCATCAAGCGAACGATGTGATCTTCTAGCTGTTCACCTTCAATGTTATCCTCTAGGGATTCTGTTGAAAGTTCGTAGTCTAGACGGAACTTTGTTGTTGTAAGTTCGATCTTAGTGAACGCTGGAGCTGAATTGCTTCCTGTATCCTCAGCCTGGGTTGCCTTAGCAACTAGGCGTGAACCAACACGAACCTTATCAAGTTCCATTGTATTAGCTCTCATTACAACTCTACGACCATCATTGGCGAGAACCATCTCGTCAAAAATGTAGTCAATGAATTGGCGTGACTGCTCTGGGTTAAGTACACCACCCTCGTTTGTGCTAACATCAAAAGATGTCATTGCACCTGGGGATTCCAGTGGAGAGATTACTGTACCACTTGCTGCAGCCTTTTCGATAATATCACTCATTTTATTTATTTCACCTTCTTTTCCTTTTTAATTTAGGTATTCTGCGGAGCCGAGGAAGCGTCCACCCCATACTGACTTGCGTAGTATGGTAGTCTGTTCTGGAGCATTTTCCAATTCTCCAGACTTCTTTACGGCTGTGTCTGACTCAACCGAGTCAACTCTGGAATTTAGATTTTCCAAAGTGCTTTTAACATCAGCCAAAGCTTTGTTTAACTCTTCATTTTTATCTGCAAGAGCCTTTGTTACTTCTGCAACAGAAGATGCTACCTCATTGATAGCGTTTGTATTTGTTGCAGTATTCGTTGAAATTGTTTCTGAAATGAAGTTTTTAATCTCGTCAAGAGCCTTAGCCATATCAGTTACCTCACCGTTATCGGTGGAGGCTACTGTAGCTTCAACATTTTCTGAATCGGATTTTTCAACAGATTCCTCTGCTGGTGCTTCTACTACTGGAGCTTCTTCAACTGGAGCTTCCTCTGCAACTTCTGCAGACTCTTCAACAACTTCATCAACTACAACATCTTCAGCTACTTCATCAGACTTAACAATATCTTCATTGGTCTCTACGACCTCTGTATTTTCAGCCACTTCAACACCTCCTTCATTTTGTTGGTAGGCAACTGATTCTAAGTCAACTGCCATTTTTACTACTTCTGATTGTAGCAAACCTGTGGTTACACCTAAAGATTTGGCAACTTTTGCTGCCCAAGATCTTAGTGTATTCATTCTATGTCCTACTGTGGTATCGGATGGCTTCCAAGAATTACCATCCTTTTGATAAACTCTAATAGCAACTGCTGGATCTTCTGGAGTTCCAGTAATAGTAACATTAGAGTTTGGTACTTTTATTTTACCATTAGTTACTACTCTTGTTACTTTACCTCTTGCTGTGCCACCTGAAGAGTTCCATTGTACAAAATCTCCTACAGAGTATTTTGCCTTTAGTAGTTCGTCTTCTAATTCATTTTGTTCTGGATACTTATTTGGTGTTTCTTCATTAGTAACAACATTATCCTGTGACTTTTGAAGTAAAGCAAATACTGCTTTTGTTACTTCTTCTTTTGACACTTCATCAATCCATCCAATTGATGTTAAATCACAGTCGCAATTAGCACATTTGTGTGATTCGTTTTCATCAACGTAGGCAAGCTCGTCTGTCTCGCACCAGAATACGTTTTGAATATTTGATTTGTTAAAAATTCCTGTTGCAATGTCCCCATTGTCTGTTTTTTGAATTGAAAAAATATTTGCTAGGTGATTTGCAGGGGAATCAACAAGGGATAGCTCAACCAAGTCATAGTCCTTAATAATTCTTACTGAGTTCTTTGATTCTCCATCTAGAACGCTTTCTGAATCTTTTACATTTCCACCAATTGAAAATCCTGTTAGGGTTCCATCAAGAACCATTTCCCATACTTCTTGAGCACCCTTAGAAACATATGTATCTACATATACACCGCTATATTGCTTGTTTGTATTTGGATCAAAGAAAGTTTCTGTTCTAAAGTTTACAACTTTACCTGCTGGAATTGGCTGGTGCATAAGGCGAACATTTCCTCTAAAGTTTTCAAAAGCTCTGCGTGAAGCCTCTGCTGTAACACGATCACCTTGACGGTCAATATTATCAAGTGTGGCAAAGCCAGAAACAATTCTTTTTTCTACATCTACCTTTGAGATAGGCATGGTAAGCGTAACTTGATTACCATTAGTAGTAAGGGATGCCTTTTGTAAATCTACCATAACAATTCTAATTATATAACATATTTGTTATTATAGTGTTATGCTTGTTGTCTACCTTCACCTTGAGGTACTCTAGCACCTGTTCCAGTATCTGCTGCATTGGCTTCTCTTTGCTGATCTCTTAACCTATTTCCATTAGCTTGGGCTCTTTGTTCTGCCTGACCTTGTGCAGTTAATTGCACTGGTTCATCGCCTGTTGGCAATGCAGTCATACCCTTTCTTGATCTAACTTCATTAGGAAGATATACTCCCATTCTTAGATAACGCTCATCAATCTTTGATTGAGTATCTTCATCTGTAAGAGTAAGTTCATTAAATTTAAGCTTAAACATATCAGTTTTTTCTGAAACAATTCTGTTTACAGACTTTTCTAAAGTATCTTGTTCTGGACGACATACCTGATCCTTAAAGGTTCTATCTGCTTCACGAGCATTCGCTAAAGATATATTTTCAGCAGTTCCAACTTTTGAAATTGGAACACGATGTGCCATAAGAATTTCACTAAGGTTTGTTTTTCTGTAGTTATTAAATGAAGAATCTTGAATTCCATTTTCTACTGCTTCCATCTTTACATCAATCTTTTGACCATTCTCATCACCAGGAATTGGGATTACGAGGGTTCTATGGGATTGACCACGAAGGTTATTTTGGAAGAATTCAAATAACTTTGCTTCTGCATCTTTTGATAACTTTGCTCCCTTGATCCAGAATATGTATCTGGGAGTTGCTTTGTTTTCAAAGTATTCAAGATTAAATCTTGATGCAAATTCTGTACCTGCCATTGCATTTTTTGCTGCAACGATAGGTGGAATTCCGTAATAAGTGTTTGTTGGTGTGTAAGACTTTAAGTGAATAATTTCATTTGGACGAGCATCCGCACCAACTGGATTTGGTTGAGATAGGTCTTGAAAGTTTCTAAAGAATACTGCTTTACCATTTACGATTTGAACAAATCCATCACGAAGTCTACGGATACGAACAGTTGCTGCAGGAATGTGACCAATATAGCCAATCTCTCCTGTTACCTTACGACCAATTTCTAGGTATCCATTTCCAGTTGCTTCTTTATCAATGTATGCTTTTACAAGAGTTGCGGTAAATGTATCTTCATCATTTCTTGATTCTAGCCACTCTTCAATTTCAAGCTTAGTTCTATCAAGCTTGCGTCTTCTTCTAGAAAGTTGATCCTTGTCTGTGGTTTCTTCAAGCATCTGCAAAACCTGTAGTGTTGGCTCTAGATTATAACCAAGACCTACAATGTTTGCAACCTTAGCATTAATTGCAGCAAAGTTTGCTGCTGAAACTTCATAAATTCTTGATAGAGAAATTAAGTTATATGGAGGCTCTACAACATCAAATAGACCATAGCCATACTTGTCTGGAACCAGTTGCTTAGATTCTGATTCATCTCCATTTAGAGAGTTTTGATCTGCTTTTTCTAACTTTCTTTTAGCATTTCTTTTAAAGTTATGACCAAGACCTGACAACTTCATTAAGTCATCTGGCTTCTTACTAAAATCATCTGTGTCGTTATTATTAATAAGAGAATTAGACTTTACTGTATCAAGTCCAATATCTCTACCACTAATTTCCTGCATTTCGTGCATTGTGGAACACCTCTCTCCAGTTGTCTGTGTCTCCGTATGGAGTTAGACCTTCTGCCATTCTATCAATATCTTCTTGAGCCTGAGTATCAGAAGACCTACCAACACCTGGCATAAATACGGCTTTTCCTTCTGGTTTACCCCAGTATGCTGCTGCATCTGCAAGTTGTTTCATCTTTTGAATATCATATTTGCGAGCAGGTACGTTTAGAGTATTACCCTGATCGTCCTGAAAGTTAGATCCGTTTGGCAGTTGCCATACATAAATTCCATATTCTGCATTGCTTTGTACTGCTTGTACTTTGTTTTTAGGTTTTGACATACCACAATGATACCATTTTTTAAATCTTATTGCTAGTACTTGTCAAAAATTAATCTGAACTAACTAAGTCTGTTTCTTTATATGAAACTATTTTGTTTGTCATAAACACTTGACTATATGTTCCATTTGATTGTTTTTGTAAAAATTCTTTTCCATTTTCATCACCATTTTGAACATATATTAAATCTCCAGTTGCTATGTCTGCTGCTTCTAGTGATGTGTTAGCTGTAAAAGTAGCAATTCCATCGGAAAATCCAATTGAATAAACACCTCTATCTGCTGCTAATGTTTGATTTGCCAGTAAAACTGTAACTGGTCTTGCCAATCCTGGTGCACTAACACTATCAATTTCAATTAGATCTATATCATTAGAATAATTTATTGTATTAGAAGAAAGGGTATAATTTTCTGTGGCTGCTAGGGATACTGTAGCTTTTATTGAGTTTTGATTTGGAAGAAGTTCGTATTCTAGATTTTCGTGTCTTACTTCTTTGTCATAAAAATTAATATTAAGAACACTAGAATCTTTCACTGATTCTGAGTAAGATGAATAAAATAAATTGTAATACTTTAAGGCTTGAGATGCTGTTAATTGAGATTCTAAGAAAGACAAATTATCAATATAGAATGTTCCTGTTGTTGATGAGGAGTTTCCAATTTCAATAGGTGTTCCAGTGAGAGTGTTGATTGGGATTGGATTATCTAAAACAATAGTATAGTGATTCCACTCATTAGTTTCTGCACTTGTTGTTGGTAGTCCATTAACATAGACCGTACCAGTAATTCCACTACCTGCAATTGCTACTGTGCCTGATGTCTGCCTAATTATAACTGGATTAGAGTAAATAAATCTGCATTGAGATGTAGTTGTTGGCTTTGCTGTAAATATGATTGTACTAATTCCTTCAGTTGATTCTGTTCCAATGGCTTTTGCTGAATAATTTATTGTTCCATACTGATCACCAATCTTTAGACCAGTGGTGTTTCCATAGTACATTGAAGGTGTTTTCTTAACTTCTGGCAGATATAAATCTTTTCCAGACTTTGGTGTAATGGTTATATTTTGACTACCAATATCTGATCTCATTTCAACAGATGAGTTTGTTGAGTTAAATACATTAAGATTAAAGTATTGTAAAACGGGAGGATATAATTCATAATCATCTGACTCCATAGTTATATCAAATCTAACAACATGGTCTGTGATAGCCTGACCAACTAAACCTTTTATTGGATCTCCATTTAAAATTTCTTGAGATGCTAAAAGTTCTGATGTCTCATTATATACGGTAGCTTCTACCTTAACAAAACTATCTCCTTCAACTTCTCCATATCCTAAATCTATTCTATGTGGAAGAACTGCTGTAGTTCCTAGGAAATTAACTCCAACATAAAACTTAGCTTTACCCTTTGTGTATCTAAGTAATCTTTTTTCTTTGCTTGGAGATATTTTATAATTGTAGTCATAGTTTTCTAATTCAGTAAAATTTTGTGGGATAGATATTGTATCTTTTAATGCACCAATTAGATTTAGCTTTCCAGTAAATCTATTGGTTTCTGTTTCCGTTGAGGGAAGTATCTCGGTATTCGCAAAAGGAGTTATAGTTTCTCCACCAAATGTTATTGATGATGACATGATAGGTAGCTCTAAGCTTGTATTAGATTCTGTGTATTGACTTGATGGTGTGTACAAAAATAGACTTAAAATATTATTTGATTCATAAAATCCTAAATAAACTTTTCCAGTTATTTCTGTAGTAGTTGATAGCAGTGTTGTGTCTGCCTTCTTAGTTCCATTAACATATTCTGTTGAATAATAAATTTTATAATCTGATCCGATTTTTTCAGCATATACAGATAAACCTGCATTTGTTAATGAATCTATTTTAAATAATAATTGTTTTGTTGTCCAGGTGGCTCCTGTAAAATCAAGTTTTGATATCATTCCATTAGGGAATGAATTAACTTTATCTGCAACATATAAAGATGTTCCGTGTGGAAAAGAAATTTCTCCATCAGTAGTTCCGTACATTGTTTCGTAACTAACATCTGAAAAGGTAACATGCTCTATTGTTGAATAATTATTGGTTGTTAAGTATCCATCTTTTTGAATTTGTAATGTATTATTTTCAATAACTAAGTTATTAGACCATGATGACTTATCGTTATAGGAAAGAGAGTAAAGCTTAGATGTGTTTTCCATATGCATCGAATACATTGTTCCAGCTTTTGCTGATATAGCAAATCTAGAAATATCATATCCTACTCCATAAATAAAATGCCTTTTTGCTATTGTGGGGTTAAATGGGTAGCTATAAATTGCAATACTATCTACATAAATTCCTAAAGATAAGCTTCCAAAAAAATCAAAGTACTCATCAGCGGAACTATAGGTTTTTGTAAAATATCTTAAATTTGATATTGGGGTTGAAGACTGAACTCCATTTACAAAAAGACTAATACCTTTTGGTGTATAGGTCATTGCAATATGAAGTGGTTTATTGAAAGTATCTACTGGCAAGGAAACTGCTATTGTATCTTGATCTCCAACTCTAAATATTAAATAATTATCTTTAATATAAAGACCAGTAGCACTGTTTGGTTTTCTAAGAATTACTGTTTCATCTTTTACAGAGTTTGTTATTTTAAGCCAAAACTCTAGGGTTGATGTATATTGTCTATTTGCGGAAGACATTTTATCTAAAGATGGTATTCTAAGAGAAGGTATATTGTTTCCTACTAATTTTATACACTGTCCACCGCCATATACAAGAGGAACTTTAATTCTTTTTGAATTTGCTCCACTGGTACCTAGATATGTTCCGTTATATGAATCTCCTAGTAAAAAACCATCATTATTTGCTACAGTGCCACTTGCCTCAGATAAACTCCAAATTGAGACAGGTGAATCTTGTAAAATTAAATCAGTATAAGACATAGGGACCTCTTATACATTATACAGCTTTAACGGTACCAAAATCACTTATATCGCAAGCTCCAGCAACACATGCTAGATCTTGTACGCTTGTAGTAGCATCAAATGTTTCATATATTTCAAGCCATTTCCAATCAAGATCAGATGGAGTTTCTGAAAGAAGAACTTCATATTCTGATTTAGTAATTTCTTGATATGGTGCTTGTTGATATGTATGCTCTGAATAAGGTAAGAATGATACACCTGACATTTCATCAATATGTTCAAATACCCATGCACCTACAGCCATCCATTCATTTTCTTTTACAGATACTGTAATAGAAGGCTTGTGTTCTGCCCAATGACGTTGGTATGTTAACCAAATATCTAAATGCTGAACTGCTGTTAAATCTTGACGAAGCGTTGCACCTTCTGGTGCTGCAATTGGGAATGTGAATACCATAGTATCATTTGGCTTCATAACATCTGGCTCATTCTTTACACCCATATCAACTAGGAAAGATGTAATTGGATCTTTCATATCTCCACGAATTGTACGAGCATAATATTGTGAGTGCCATGGATGCATACCAGATGAAGCATTTACTAACTGGGACACCGTTCCTGATGGCTTAACACATGTAATTGCTGCTGCTTGATTAATACCAATCTTTTCAGACCATTCTTTATTTACAACAACAGAATACTCTCTTAGTTCATCTAGCCATGCTGATAGTAAATCAACGCCCTGTGAACCATTAAGAACTGGATGAGATAGCTGACCTGTAAGAGAAAGACCTAATAATCTTTCTTCCTCAGAATTCTTTTGCCAAATCTTTCTTAAGTACTTAAAGCGAGTAAATGTTGACTGAATAGTTCCAAGGATAGCAGCTAGTTCTACCTTTGCCTTAAGATCTTCAAGAGTGTCTGTATCACGAACAATAACCTCAGTAAGATTACAGAACTGATTTGGTCTTAAGATAATTTCAGAACAAGGGTTAGTTCCAAAGTCTACTGTAGAATCTCTACGACCATTTTTTGCTGCAACTCTTTGTGCTGCTTCACGACTAAAGATTCCACGCTCTCCAGACTTTGAATCATATAGAGCCTTCCACTCGTCCATAAAAACTTCCATGGTTGGTTTTGTATTATAGACTGCTGAGTTGTTGGCAAGTGCTCTTTGACCGCTGTATTCCCACCAGGAACCAGACTTAGCTGCTGCCATGTTTCGGTCTTCCAAGTCTGATAGCGAGATCATCGCTGAACGGCGAACACCGCCAACAACAACTACTTCTGCGATCTTACACATTAAGTCATGTGCCTCAAGAGGAGTCAACTTACGACCTGCTGCACCCTTGATAAGAGAAACAGAAAACTTAAACAAACGATCTAGTGGGTCTGGACCTGATGCACGACCACCAAATGTTTTTAGACGAGCACCTGCTGGTCTAACTTGTGACATATCCCATGAAGGAACCTGTCCTTGCCAAAGTAGGGCAAGTAATTCTTTTAGGGAACGTGCCCATCCAGCTTTTGAATCTTCTACAACAATAGTTGTATCTGTAGTTTCAAAGTGTTCAGAAATTTCTGGTAATTGATTTACATATCTTGACTCAACAGAATATCCAACTCCAGTTCCACACATTAGAATATACATACCTTCATCAAATGAACGTAGGCTATCTACTGGCATATACGCACAGTTGTATATACAAGTGCTATCTCTATCAAGTGCTGGTCCTGCTGTCATAAGACCACGCATGGATGGCATAACTTTTGTTTCTAAAATAGCAGTACGGAGTTGCTGCTTAATATTTTCTGAAAGGGTAAATTCGTTATGCTTCTTAATAGCTTCTGTTACATAGTCCATGTAACGATCAACAGTTTCATCCCAGTTTTCTCTACGATTATCTTCTTCTCTCCATCTTGCATATCTTGTCTTATGGATTACTTGCTGGTATGCCGTTGGCAAAGAAACTGTCATTTTTAATTCACTCCGTTTAATTTTTAATCTCCCCATATTTGAGGGTAAGTACTATTGTACAACAACTAGTGTTAGTGGTCAAGTGTGATAGAATTATTCAATGATAACAATTCAAGAAGCACACAAATATATGAACTTAGCAAATGATGGATTTACTAAAAAAATTTTATGCGGTAATGATTCAGATCACACTAGTTTACTTCCGTCACTTAATGAACAAGATGAAGTATATTTTTATTGTTTAGGGTGTACCTATAAAATTACTCCAGGTTACAAAATGGAAAGATATATAAAATTTGTTTTAAATAGTTTTGCTGTTAAGAACTAACGTCAGAAACAACTACAACTGGTCCATATAGAATTGTTGAAACAACTCCTGAATGTGTCATCTGAACATCATATTCATATTTTCTTCCACCAGTAAGGTTTGCTGATTCTGAAGCAGGTAGCGTTAAAAGAACTACCCCACCAGCAGCGTTTTCAATTGTGTAATCAAATTCTGCAACTGCAGTTGATTTTCCTTTTTCTTTAATTTGTGCTAAAAAAGTATGGCTAGTAATATTATAGTTTGAATTTCCAACATCTAAAGATAACCTAAAAGCAAAGGTATCACCTTTGTAGATTTTAAAAGGCTTATACCCTGGTAACATATTATCCTACCACCACAACAGTGTATTGGTTGGTAGTAGGAACACTATTTGTATTAATAGTAATTGTATCTGCTGTTGCATGAAGAACTTCTACTTCTACCTGTGCATATGGAGCAGCTGTTTCATAAACCTGAACAGTAACTGCTCTTGTATTTAGGCTATGGGTAACTGTAAATGCTTGTAGAGTTCCATTTCCAATAGTTGTTGAATATTTTTTAGCATAGCCATCAGTTGTAAGCTTTGTTTCAAGAGCAGAAATATCTACTGCAAGACCAGATGAGATGGATAGGTATGGATTAGATGCTGCAAGGATTACTGCTGCACTAATTGTACCTGCTGATGTTGAATTATCTGTATATGTAAAATCAATAGTTCCAGAATCTGTAAATGCTGTTGCTACTGTATCTTCAATATATTCTTGGATTCCTGTAATATCACTGGTTGAATGTCCGTGACCTGCAACAGAAATTTCTGCTTCAACTACAGCATCTGTATTATCAACTGGTGTACCTAAGTACCACTTGTTTGAAGCTTCTTTCCAGAATAGTGTTGCGTTAGTATAATCTCCACGCTCAACTTCTAGACCTGCATTTAAAGTAGGTACTCCAGTAACTCCATTGTTAAGAAGAACAATATTATCTTCCACTGCAAGAGTAGCAGTATTTAGTGTCGTTGTATTACCATTTACTGTAAGATCACCAGTTACAGTAAGTCCTCCCCCAATGGTTACATCGTTTGGAAGACCAATAGTTACTGCTCCTGTGTAAGGACCTGAACCAGTTCCGCTAACTTCAATCTCGTTTGAAGTTCCTGCAATACTTGTTACTCCAGTATTTGTGAAAGCAAGGGTTCCTGCATTTGCACCATCATCTGTATATGCTACAGAAATTCCTGAGTGTGTTGATCCTGTAATTAGTGAGGCTACTGCATCACGAGCATTTTCATCGCTGTATGTTGCACCTGCGGTAAATGCAAGAGTTCCTGCTTCATCATTATAGGATACCGAAATATTTGTGTGTGTTGCACTTGTAATCATTGATGCAGCTGCGTCTTGTGCTGCTTCGTTAAAGTCTGAAATCTTTGAAGCTGTAATGCTAGGAATATCTCCTGCTACTAATGCTCTGAATGAAGGTGCTGCTGCAGATCCAGTTGTTGGTCCTGCCCATACATAGTTTGCAGTCTGGGCGGCAAGAGTAAGAGTAAGTGTTCCAGAACTTGTTACTGGATTATTAGATACTGTAAAAATATTAGGGGTAGAAATATCTACGCTTGTTACAGTTCCACTTGTTAGTTCTGAGGTATATGCAAAAGTCTTAAATTCGGTGCCATCATGCATCTTAAGTCTATCTGTACCCGTTGTATTATGGATAAGACGACCTGCAAAGTTGCCAGAAGTTGGGTCATTTGCATAATCTTCAACTCTGAAATTTGTGGCTTTATTGCCATTTAGGTTAAGATCAACAACAAATAATCTTTCTGCCATTTACCTCACCACCTTCTTTTTAAATTTTTATGTTAGAAAAGCCTTGCCAGATGCAGCACTATTCATAATAATTGTAGCAGTATTTATATTATTATATTGAATAAATGTTTCTAGAATTCTATTAGAATTATCTAATACTGTAACATTTGGAAAGAATCCTAAATTATGATTTATTGTCCAGGTTGATGAAATTGAAGCTTGAGTGTGTACATATTTTACATGATTAACTGGGTCTTCTTGCTCAATATCCTCAAATTGTAAATCTAGTAGTACATGACCAGTCATTCCATTTACTGACTGAACTGGTGCTGATGTATCAACCATTGAAATTTGAACAATAATGTTTTCTTGGTTATCGTCAATTGCAATATTTGTAATAGGGCTTTGATCTTCAATAGTGACAATAGTTGCCTCTTCAACTGTATTAACAGCAATAGAATCAATGCTTTCTACAGGCTCAACACTAATAGTAGTAATGTCGTTTAAAACTTCTACGGTAACTGAATCTGGAACTGGCATATTTTGATTATACCATTAAACGGGCTTCAACAGAATCAAAATGTTCTTTAATTACACGTTTCCATTCATATTCTAGATGAAGTCCTTCAGCCAAATGAAACTGATTTTCTTGAATAATATCTAAATTAGATACAGTATGCTGAATGAGTCTAATAAAGTCTTCATGGTCTGGTTTAAATTGTTTTCCAGGGTGATAGTGTTGCCATGGACTGTCCTCAAGATTTGACATAATAGTTAGTCCTTGAGAATACTTTGTATAGTCTGCCCAACCATTTGTAATAATTGAGGGAGTTCCAGTAGCCATAGCTTGTAAGGGAATTAATCCAAAACCTTCACCCCAAGATGGGTACAGCAAGACATCATGATAATGCATTAATGAAGCAACCTCTGGATAAGAAACTGTCTTATCAATAATCTTGATATTAGGCTCGTTAATTTCTAGGTTATTATACTTTTCATATATTTTAATTGTAAGCTCGTGATCTTTAGATCCAGCGTAAAGTTCTAGGAAGGAATCAATAACATGTGGAATATCTTTTCTAAGTGCTGGATGTCCCATACTTAAAAACTTTATCTTATCCGTTCTTTCTTTCCTTTTGGCAGGAAAAGTAGAATCTACTCCATGCTTAAATACATATACTTCTTTATCCGTATATTGCTCTACTACACCTTTAACAAAATTGCTGGGTACCCAGATTTCATCACATTTTTCATTTATGATATCTTGCCAACCATCTTGAAGGTTTGTGGATTCCCAAGCCATATATCCAACTTTACGGGAATTTGGGTTATCTGAAAATTTAAAAAATTTAGGAAGGTTGAAGCAGAACTCTACATCTGCATTTCTTTCAACAAGTAGTTTATGTCCAGTATCTAGGATATTACGCATTATCTTTGAGGTTACATAACCATAGCCAGTATGTACTGAGCTTGCTGCATTTGTAATGCTAAATTTCATTTATCTACTTTTGTTCTAGTTGTTCTAAACGCTTTTCAATTCTGCCAATAGCATCTTTAATAGATGTTCCAGAATTTGGTCTCATCTCATAGGAAATGTGTCTAAGTTCTTCTTCTATGATACGCATTCTTTCTTGCATTCCAGGACGACCATTAAATCCTGGTCTTTCTTCTTCTCCAAAGTAATCATCTAGGAAGTGTATAAATCTTTTTACAAGTTTGGTAGCCTTATAAAGTCCTACCCATATTACTCCAATTGCTGTAACTGTAGCAGCCAACATCATTAGGAATTCATTTGCACTCATATTAAATTATACACCCCTAAGAAAACTACTTTGAAGTAGTCTTCTTTGCTGTGGATTTCTTTGCTGGAGCCTTGGCAGGTGCCTTCTTAGCTACAGCCTTAACAGCCTTAGTTACTTCAGCAGCAACTTCGTCAGGAGTTGAATTACCTGAAATCTTACCAAAGGCAATATCGTTCTTATTGAAGTAACGAATTGCTACTGGTGCAATAGCTGCTACAAAAGCATTTAGATACAAATATGGATCTGTTACTCCAGCTAGATACAACGCAACTGCTGCACCAAGAAATGAGCGTCCATAAGACTGCAAGATTGCAATATTTTCTTTCGATAAAGTCATTGACTTTTCCTTTTCTGTTTGTTAATATACATCATATATATGTTATATATAATATATATATTAATATATTTATATATTAAATATAATTCTATATTAATATAATACTTAATTATTATATTTAATTATATATAATTACAATTATACACAGAATTTTAAATAATGCAACGGCTTTTGAAAAAAAAGTTATATTGTTACAAAGTTGTTATTGAAACTCTTATACCCTGGATTAAAATATTTTATTTCGGCTTTTAATAAAATAAATATACACGGCTACGGCGATGGCGAAAATGAGAACTACAAACAGCACACCTATATGTTTAAAACTCCCCTATTTGCTTCCTATGCCCTCACAGGGGCATTTAAGCAATAAGAGTTCACAAATATAAATTGCTGTGATATGATTAGAAACATGGAAAATGACATGAATGAAAATCAGGGAACAGTAAACTACATTATGCTAGGGCGAATATATGATCTTCTTGTCCTATTATGTGATGCACAAGGAAAATCCGAGGATGTTCTAAAATTGATGGAATTACACAGACAAGGACATTTAATGAGTCCCTTGCCATCTCTAGCTGCATATGAAAAAGAAAATAGCCCAGAGTAAATAACTCTAGGCTAAATTCCTTATATGTTATTTTTTAGGTTTACCTTCCGAAAAATTAGTAATTTCAATTTCTCTAGGCTTTAATTCATCTGGCACATTACGCTTTAAGCCAATTACCAAGATTCCATCTTGCATATGGGCATCTGTAACATAAATATGTTCTGCCAGAGAGAAAGATCTTGTAAACTTTCTACCTGCGATTCCTCGATATACATAGTTTTCTGAATCTTCTGGTTTTACACCCTCAACTGTGAGAGTACCGTTTTCTTCAGTAATTTTTAGCATTGACTTATTATATCCAGCAATAGCTAGATCAATTGCATATGTGTCTTCGTTGATTTGTCTTACGTTATATGGTGGAAATGCTGTCGCATTTGTCTTTGATAGATCATTAAATCTATCTAGTACCTTATCCCAACCAATAAAGAATGGGTCATTTGCCCATGTTAGTGTTCCGTTCATTTTTTGCTCCTTTTAAGCGAGTTAATTTACATCCCCATAAGGCAGATGCATATATAAATTATAACATTTTGTTATTTTAATGTTATCATTTTGTTATCTAAATGTTATCTATTTGTTAAATATTAAGATAAAGTATCCATGTTGAGCTTATGATACTGATTTCTGATCATATCCTCAAAATTTTCTTTATTTGTTCCATATCGTAAGTTATCTAGATGATTGTTATTCTTTACATCATCCCAATGACAAATTACCATTCCTTGTTCTGGATAACCCACAAAAGTTTGCATAACTAGAACATGTCCTCTGATGTTTTTTCTGTACCTTTCCTTAGAGTGCATTAGATATTGAATATACCCACTCTTATCAGGTCTACCCGAAATTATTGTAGGTTCACTTACTAGCTCTCTATAACCAGATCCATTTCCATAGCCATAACGATTACGATATGATCTAACTCTTCCCAAATTAGATACCTCGTATCCATAAGGTTCAAATGTTCCGTTTTTTTGTTTAATAGGCACTACTGCCTTCCATATTTCATTCATATGAGAATAATAGCACACTATTTATTATATTTAAATAGCACACTACATATTGATCAGAATGTGAATGTGATTTTAACTTGTATAGTACACGTTTTTAAAAACAATAAAAAAATCAACTAGTGCGACCATAAGACACAATAGCTGACCTTTTATTTTAGTTTTAGTTTTTTTTAGTTTATTTTTTTTCTTATCTTGTAGTGGAAATAATTCCTAGAATAATTAAAGTTGCAAGTATCGCAAAAGTTTCTAGCATCTTATCCGTCTATCATCTCGCATACTAACGCACCTATGCCAGATACTAAGCCAATAATAAAAGTAACTAGCATAACTGTTGGTGTCATACCGTCTAAGCCAATGACTAGCAATTGCAATTCAAGCAATAGGGCAGGTAATGAGAATACCGCAATAAAGGTTAGGGGAGCGATTAGGTTATAGATAAACATTCTTAGTCCTCACACATAATGCATAGTTGGGATTCGATTTCAAACGGTGCTAACTTGTCACCGCACACTAGGCAAGTAGCCTTAGTGATTTGTTCTAGTGCTAATTCAGTCATTGAACTAACCTTTCGTTTGTGTTAAGGTTTATTTGCTCTTTCGAGGCTCACCCTTAACTTTCTTATACTCTTAGTATGGCATAGGGGTATGACAATTTCTGCCCTATTTTGGGCGTGTCGCATAATTATTTTTGTGATGTACACCACACTACTTATACACAACCTTATACACATATGTGTATAACCTGTGGATAACCGCCTCGGGCATTTTTTCAGCCATTTGTCAATACGACACACCGTAAATCTCACTGGAATTTTATCTGTGGATAACCTGTGGATTATTGTTCACCTAATGTTCACCTAAACACACCCCTAAAACACCTAAAATTGTCAGCCCCCCCTGATACGCTGAAAGCATAGAAAGAAAGGAGTGATTCAAATGAAAAACTTACTAATCGTGGCTAAGTGCCAATGTTGTGAGGACAACTACCGTCTAGAAGAATTAGATTCTGACGGTTACTGTTCAGGTTGTATCGAATACACCCTCTAAAACTGTCAGACCTATCTGATAGACTCAAACTACTAAACAAAAAGAAAGAGGTCACAAATGACTTACTTAGTAACAAATAAGAGAGACGGTATCTCTAACGAATACATCTCTATTCATTCTGCCTTGCAAATGGTTGCAAGTTGCTATGACGGTGCAGGTATCACTTGCGAAATCGTCAATACAGAAACAGGGGAACAGGTAGAAATCTACCGCAACCCACTAACAGGTTGGAAGGTGGCTTAAATGGCTTACACTAAATTAAAGAATGCATCACTACTAGTAGATGCTATGAAACAATTGGAAGATGCGAAAGCAACTGCCCTAGAATTTCCTGCACACCAAAGAATGGTGGACTATTGGGAAAATCAAATTCAAATCTTGACTAAGCGTGTCTACAGGTAAAACTGTCAGACCCCTATGCTAGAATCAAACTACTAAACAAAAAAGAAAGGTGGTCACAATGACTACACTAAACACAAGAGAATTCATAGATTCTTACAATGCACTAAACAAGGCTAAGCACCCACTTAGCCACACCTCAAGTTCTGGCTATGTTGCATTAGCAACAATTCTAGAAATCTCAATTAACTGGAAACAGGGTATCAAGCAGATACAAGATACGCTAGATGAAAAATCTGCACAATGGAAAAACGAATTAGAAAGTTTGGTGAAATAAAATGATGACACGCAAAGACTATGTAGCAGTCGCAGAAATTCTAAACTCTTACCACTTGGAAATTGAAGCACAAACTTTTGAGGATTTGCTTTCAGACTTCCAAACATTTTTCAAAAGAGATAATTCTAATTTTGACTTAACACGATTCAGAGATGCGGTGATGAAATAATGAATAGTTTTTATTCTTGGATTTTAATTTTATCTTTAGCAAGTTTAGTTTTTTTAATCGGACAGGAAAAATAAAATGGAAATGTTTTTAGTTTTTATTTTTGGTCTGATCGCATTGGGAGTAATTTCAAAATACACAGACTAAAAAAAATCCAAAGCTTCTGGGCGTGTTGACTTGACATTCCCAGAAATTTTGGCTCGGGGCGTTTTCCACAACTTATCCACAGCTGTTAAGAACCTGTGTATAACTCACGGGAATTCTGGGGATAACCTGTGTATAAAAAGTTTACCAAATGTTTACCTTAGACACGCTTAAAAGTCCCAAAATTGTCAGACCCCTCTGCTAAAGTGAAACTATAAATAAATAGTTAAGTATGAGCCTAGCAAATAAACCGCAAGGGTGAGCCTAGCAAATAAGACTTAACACTAACGAAAGGAATACAAAATGTATTCACTAACTATCGAAGAACTATTGGTGGGTCAGCGTTACACCTCTAGTCGTGGATTCGCTGGAGAAATTATCACTGCTGAAAAGCGTGAAGATACTATGAGCGATAGTGCTTATCTAATCTATGTCCGTCAAGACGGATTCCCTTACTACTTCTATTCAACAGTTGAGGTGACTGCATAATGAATGAATTTATTTGTTGTTTTTGTGAAACAGAAATGAGTGAAGAACAAATTATTTGTTGCGACACTTACAAGGGTAAAATGTCTTTGAAAGATTTTGAAGAAATTTATGGTTACACCTTAGTAACTCTTGACTACCAATACGAGGATTGCTAAATGGGTTATGTAGAAATTTTTGAAATGAATTCCAATGGTGCAGGTTGGACAAATTTAGATGACCTGCCCGTTGGTGATGTAATCGAAATGCAATTTGAACTTTCAACTAATCCTAGCGTTCAATTGCTCTGTGCCTTTTGCCTTGTGCCAATTCCTAGTGGCTCAGGTAACGCCTGTGGAAAACATAAATAGTTATCCACAAGAGCTATCCACAGCCTGTGGATAACCGCCCGAGCACATTTTTATCCTGGTGTCAATTACGACATTACTAAAAAATCACGAGAATCACAGGAAAAATGTCAGACCCTTATGCTAGTATCAGAGATACCTACTAAGAAATGAGCACTACATGACATACGCAACTCTATACCGCAACATTGCTAAGACCGCAACACCTGCACAAATTGAACAAGCCACGCAATGGTATGCAGATGCAGAATTACTTGCTAGTGATCTAATCAGAATTTATCAGTCAAGAGGAATTAATCTAACACTAGAACATACCGCTAGTATCATTTCATCATTCTCACCTCGTCAGCGTTGGAATCGTAACGTAGTGCAAGCATTAGAATTTGCTCATGGAGGTGAGCCAAAAGGCTTAGGCAATAATCTACGCATGGCAAAACAATCACAAGAAATTGGTTTCGATGCACTTAAGGGACTAAAGACAAATGCATTCGCTCGTGCAATTGCTGGCGATGATGATGCTATAACAATTGATGTGTGGATGTGTTATGCAGCAGGACTAGATACCAATGCACCTAACAAAACACAATACAGAGAATTATCTGAGGCTGTAAGAATTGTTGCAAGCGAAATGAAAATGACACCTAGAGTTATGCAAGCCCTGATCTGGATTATCTACAGGGGCAGTGCAGCTTGACAGAGCCACCGAAAGGTGCTCGGGGCTTCCAGCTCCTTACCTAATTACGACATTACTAATAACTCACAGGAATCACTGGAAAATGTCAGTGGTCTATGCTAAGATGATTTCATCATCAACCGAAAGGGTTTTCAATGAAAACTTCAGTTCCAGATTTCGTTTCAGATTTCCAAGTTCAGTTTGAAGAGTGGGTTATGTCAATCCACGAAGACCTATGCACCTGTCAGGCTTGTGACCCAGAGTTTCACATGGAGTTGCTTGAAGAGTGGGAAGGTATGGTGTGGTAAAGGGCTCGGGGCTGTGACCTATCTCACATTTACGATTAAGTGAAATATCACGAAGATCACGAGAATTGTCAGACCCCTGTGCTATGCTATGAGCATACCTACAGAAATGGAAATGCTATGTTTACACTAAACAAAATTACTAAGAATGAAGAACTAAACTATTTTGTATCTTCACACCCTTGCCCAAATTGCGATAGCACTTTATCAGTTGAGATTACTCCTGATAAGTTGTACGCATACAACCAAGGGGCTTATGCCCAAGATGTATTGTCTGCCTATGATGCAGGTGTGCGTGAGCGTTTCATTAGTGGAATGTGTGAAATTTGTTGGGGACTAATGTTTGACTTTGACGATGATGATGAGGAATAAAATTGTCAGACCTCTCTGATAAGGTATACCTATGAATTACAAAACACCAGACCACCCTGAACGCTTGAGGGCTAGACTTGAACTACGCAGGTCAAGTGCCTCACAACCACACAAGTCCAAAAAGGCTTACACACGCAAGACCAAACACAAGAACCTACAAGGAGAATAAAATGGGAAGAAACTTCGCAACAGAATTATCCGCTATGGATACTATGCCACTTGAGCAACAGATTAACTTGCACTTGCAATACAACTTCTATCCACCTGTACCGTCCTCAATGGTACAACCTTGCATTGAAGCAATTGACGCTTATTGGGACGAGGACATTTATCGTGAAATAGAAATGCCATTAGGAGTTTCTTATCGTGGTAGTGATACTGCACCTGCTCACGCTATCGTTGAACAACACCGCTTAGATTCCTGGCTAAGCGAACTAGATGACTACTATGAAGATGAAGAGGTTTAATTATGTGGCAACTACAAGCAAACTGTGATGAAACAAATACAGAACTATTCTTTAGCAAACTAGAAAGTAAAGTTGCTAAAGCAAAAGCCCTATGTGGCAGTTGTGCAGTTGCAGACAAGTGTTTGCAATTTGCATTAGATACAGAAATTGAATTTGGTATTTTTGGTGGAGTCACCGCAGACGAAAGGAAAGCACTTGTTTCAAACTAACTTAGTAGTGAACTTTACCAATGGTGAAAGTAAAACTTATTTAGATGTTCACCCTGACCAAAGTTTCTTTATCCATAATGAGATGCTTACATTAGAAACGCTAAACGGTGAGATGATTTGGTACATACCTGCCGTATCTGTAATTGACTACTACACAGAATGCGTGAGGGTTTCATAACTTGACAAAAGCTCCGAAAGGGGCTCGGGGGGATTTTTTTTGAAATGTCAATTACGACACGCTCAAAAACTCACTGAAAAAAACACTAGAAATTGTCAGACCCTTGTGGTAATGTATACACATAACCTACTAAGAAAGAGAAAAAATGACAGACCAGCAACTTGTAGATAAAATTGTTGATTTATTTGATGCAGTCATTGACGAGAGTGCATTGGATAGATTATCAGAAGAAGAACTAAAAGCAATTGACAAAATACTAACGGAAGCAGGTTACTAAAATGGGTGCAAGAATTAATTTCGTATTTGATGACGGAACAGATAGCCTAGTTAATCTTTATTCACATTGGGGTGAGACTGATTGGGAAAATGATTTAATAGGTGCATTGATACACGCACAGAAACGCAAAGGTGACTATTCATACTTTACTCGTATGGTTATCTCACACCTAATTAAAGACTATGTTTTAGATGAAACTGGTTTTGGTATCTATGCAATTAACCGTTCAGAAATTGCTAACAATTTTGATAAGACAGTTGTATTAGATTTAGTAAATAACACATTGACAGATTTAGACAATGATAAGACAGTTGAACTATATGGAAAGGTATTTGCATAATGGCAAAGATGAAAACAATTGAAATGATTCTAATGGAAAACCACCCTGATGGAATTTACAATGAAGATGATGTATGGGAAGCAATTGCAGAAGCAAATGGCATGGACTATTCAGAAATAGCAGACGGAGATTTAGCAGAATGGCTATAAAACTATTTAATAAGAAACCAGAACTAATCGAAGATACATTTACTAAGTTAGATAGACTAATGAGTGAAATGGCATCTACTGACATCTACATCGAATACCTTGAATTAAGGGAGGGTATGTAATGGCATTTGGTATCCTAATGGTATTGACTGTATACTCATTTATTGTTATGATAATGCTATACACAGACAAAGTTGAAAGCGAATGGGATAGTCAATAATGGAAATATTTTTTGGGGCAATTGGTCTGCTAATATTGTTTGGAGTGCTTATGTCTAATGGCAAGGGTACACCACACGATGAGGAAGATGGTTGGTATGATTACTGAGTATAAAGAAATAGATCAACTAATTGGAATGACTATTGAGCCAGGTGATATGGTAAAGCTGCCTAATGGTGATATTGTAAATATCATTCGCACTGAACCCACCGCAACAGGCTATGATTTATTCTTCTTAGATTTGTTTGAAGATGAGGAACTGGTTTACAGTTTAGACGACAATGAAAAGGTAACACTCCTAGAATTTGACTAGGGGTGCTGCCCCGAGCTCATAACTTGCCAAATGTCAAGTTACGATGTGTGATTTAAGTCACAGGAAATTAGATGTAAAAAAGACTAGAAATTGTCAGACCTATCTGCTAAGATGTTAGCATAACAACAACATAGAAAAGAGAAGCAAATGGATAAAATCCAAACACCAACTGTTGGCTCACAGTTCACGACTGCTAAGTCAGGCGTAACAGGAACAGTTCAGGAAGTAATCAAAAATACTACTGGCTCACTCCGTATTCGTCTTGATGTAAATGGTCAAGACCGTTGGACTACTGTAAAGTAGTTTTAGTTATGGGGTCTGGCAAAACTGTCAGACCCCTATGCTAAGATTATTTTAATAAACTACCTACAAATAAGGAGACCCAAATGGGACTAGACATGTATCTTCGTGCGAATGAGTATGTATCACGCAACGATTGGACTCGTAATGACAAAGGTGAATTAGTTGATAGCCCTAATTCATTGTTTCAACAAATTGTTGAGACTCTTGAGTTAGAAAACATTATTGACAATACTGGATTTGCTGGAATGAGCATTGACTTACCAATGGGTTACTGGCGTAAGGCTAATCAAATCCATAACTGGTTTGTTGAAAACTTAGCAGACGGTGTTGATGAATGTCAGCCAATTGTAGTTCGTAGAGAAGATTTAGAAACTCTAAAAGAATTGTGTATTCAAGTTCTTGCTGTGAAAGAATTAGCAGAAGATTTATTACCAAGTGCTTCAGGTTTCTTCTTTGGTTCAACTACCTATGATGAATACTACTATAGTGATTTGAATGACACCATTGGTATTATTAACAAGTGTCTTGAAAGCAAGTTTGATTACTTTGAATACCAAGCATCTTGGTAGTAGGGCAGTGCCTGAATCCATAAACCTGCTACAGCCACGCAGGTAAAATAAGGGGGACAGTCCTGAGTACCATACCCAGACTATAAACTGCTCACCCTGGTCTGTTAGCTCAATTGGTTAGAGCACTACCCTGTCACGGTAGAGGTTGTGGGTTCAAGTCCCATACAGATCGCAAAAAGGGCTCGGGGCTCAGCTCCCTATTTGTCAATTACGACACGCCTAAAAATATCACGAAGTTTCTTAAAATAAGTATTGATTATTGTCAGACCTATGGTGTATAGTTAAACTATTAAACAAACAAACAAAGGAATAAAAATGTCAATTGACCAAATTGAAATCATAGACGGCAAGGCTTCTTATGCTTCCTTGCGTGTACCTGCCTACCACCAATTAGGAACTGTCTTTCAGAATGAAGTTTCTACATCAGAGATGCTTTCACTAGCAAACCTTGACAACTGGAATGTACGTCTTGAAGATGTTGCACTGCCAGAAGATTACACAACCGTAAAGAATAATTTTATGGTTGTGCGTGACCACCCTGCAACTGGCAATGGAGATGTCCTATCTGTTGTTGGTGAGCGTTACAAGGTATTGCAGAATGAAGAACTGTTTGCATTTGGTGATAACCTGCTTGACGGTGGACGTTGGGAAGTTGCTGGTTCTCTAAAGCAAGGCAGACTTGTCTTTGGTGCATTAGCACTTGAGCGTGAGACCGTACTTGACCCTAATGGTGTTTCAGATGTTGTCAAGAACTATCTTGCAATTTCTACAAGCCACGATGGTTCTAGTGCTGTTCAGGCAACTGT
>Ga0222713_10000087_pt1 | contig 95411 bp, 95 predicted proteins | sample C33_649DmetaG_FD_165061 | JGI IMG/M metagenome (GOLD analysis project Ga0222713, IMG submission 165061) | Estuarine water microbial communities from San Francisco Bay, California, United States - C33_649D | ecosystem: Environmental > Aquatic > Marine > Unclassified | place: USA: California...
TACGTCAATGCGGAACACGACGGCACGGTGGGTGTGATCAGTCTGAGTCGCGAGAGTTATTCACACGACGTGGATGCGGAACTCAATCGCGCGATTGACTGGCTCAAGGCTGCGAAGATCGAGCGCGTCATCCTCAGCGGAGACTTCCATCTCTCCACGCAGATGGTCGGCGCCGACACCACGGCGTTTTTCCCGGCCCTCGAAAAGGTCGAGGCCGGGCAGGCCGTGGCGGAAGGCTGGTCGCGCACCTCTCGGAGGCTGCACGACGAGTTCAAGGTGTCTGTCGGTGTCATCACCGGCAAGCGTTGCCTGGGTGGCATGCTCGAACTGATGACGCACTGCCACTTTGTCGTCGCGCTCGACAGTGCGCAGCTCGGATTTCCCGAAGTCACGCTGCCCGTGGTTCCTGGCATGGAAGGCTGTCACTGGCCGTTCCGCAAAGCGACGCGTGAGCAGCAGTCGAAGCTCATGGCGCTTCTGCTCACGGGACGCCCGGTCGCTGCGACGCAGGCGACGGGCTGGCTCGTTGATTTCGCCGGTCCGATGGATGCCGTGCTCTCGACCGCCTGGAGCCTCGCGAACGGGAAGGACGCCGGCGTGGCGCGGCGCCCGTTTGAGTCGGGTGCTGTGAGCGGCGTGCCGACTGACGTGGCCGGACTTCCGGGTGCCGGCAGCCCGGCGACCACCGCCGCCCGCAAGGCGATTACCGACACCGTGGTCGCGTCGTGCAGCGTCCCTGTGGCCGAGGCCCTGACCGTTCAGGCCCTGCATTCCGCGAAATTCATGGTCACCGACGCCTGCACCCGCGGGGTGGTGGGCAGCGAGTACGCCAAGACCATCAAGGTGTAGAGTCTGGGAATTCAGACACGCATTCTCACGGGGCGACGACCGAGAGGCCGCGGGACGCCGCGGCAGCGGCGAGCCGGCGGTCGTAGGTGATGACGTCGAGCGACCTTTCGTCGAGTGACAGGACGGTCGCGAGATGGATGGCGTCCAGTGTCCGAAGCGTGGTCGGCGCCAACTCTGCCGCGACATCCAGAATGGCCGGAGTGACGTCGACCAGGAACAGCGCTTCCAGCACCTCATCCACACGGGACATCTGTCGGCGGTTCAGCGAGCGACGGCACGCGCGGCGCAGCTCGGCGGCTCCCAGCGCAGAGCAGAGGAGTCCGGCTCGCTGTGTCAGATCGGCCTCCAGCGCCGGCGTCTCACGTTCAGCGACCACCAGCTTCACGAGTGCTGACGTGTCGACATAGGCGTACGGAGTCGAGGTCACAGGCGATCGTCCCGCTGTTCGTCGAGAATCCGGCTCAACGGGTGGTCCAACGTGAGGCGGAGCGGCTTCGGGAGGTCTCCAGGGCGCCTGGTGGCGCGGCGGGCACGCCCCTCACTCACGAGCCGTTCGGTCAGGCTCCCGGTGGCCTCGGGTGGTCGCAGCATCGCGACCACCTGCCCTCGCTCGGTGACGGACAAGGCTTCGCCCTTCTTCACGCGGTCGAGATACACACTCAGGTTTTGCCGAAGTTCCCGGACGCCGACGGTTGCCATGTAGCACATCGTAGCACATGGTGCAGCAGTAGACTGTCGGGGCGAGGAGTATGACCGACATGGCAGGAATGCACGAGATTGATTACAGGATTTTCGGCGACGACATGCAGTTCGTCGAAGTCGAACTGGATCCCAACGAAGCCGTTGTTGCCGAAGCGGGCGGCATGATGTTCATGGACGACGGGATCGAGATGGAGACCATCTTCGGTGACGGCTCCCAGCAGAACACCGGGTTCATGGGCGCGCTGATGGGGGCTGGTAAGCGGTTGTTGACGGGGGAGTCCCTGTTCATGACCGTGTTCCTGAATCGCAGTCATCAGCGGCGTAAACTTGCGTTCGGCGCGCCGTATCCCGGCAAGATCATTCCCGTCCACCTCAGTGAAGTCGGCGGCACGTTGATCGCCCAGAAGGACTCGTTCCTGGCGGCGGCCAAAGGTGTAAGTGTCGGCATCGCATTTCAGCGTCGGCTTGGCGTCGGCCTGTTTGGCGGTGAAGGCTTCATCATGCAGAAACTCGAAGGGGACGGCTGGGCGTTTGTGCACGCCGGCGGCACGCTCCAGGAGCGCACCCTCGCACCCGGTGAAATCGTCCGCGTCGACACCGGCTGTATCGTCGCGATGATGCCGTCAGTGAATTACGACATTCAGTACGTCGGCAAGATCAAGACGGCGTTGTTTGGCGGGGAAGGGTTGTTCTTCGCGACACTCACCGGCCCGGGAAAGATCTGGCTGCAGTCGCTGCCGCTCAGTCGCCTGGCCAATCGGATCGTGGCTGCGGTGCCGGGGCTTGGCAGGGGCGGCAAGGAAGAGGGCTCCGTGCTCGGTGGTCTGGGGCGTCTGCTCGACGGCGACAACGGCTGACGACGGTTGGCGCTCGGGCGCTCCGCCTCTTCGCAGGGGGTGGCTTTCGCCGCGCCGGGATCGCTATCGCACCTTCGTATCTTTGAGGACCGCCACCCAGATGTCGCCTTCGGTGGCGGTCTCCGTGTACGAAAACCACGTGTCGTCACGCGCGACGCTGAGGCTGCGTCCGATCGAATAACCTCGGACAGAAACCAGGGGTCTGGCGGCGCCAGTCGCGGCCGTGACCAGCGAGATACCGGAAGACGTGCGCAGCAGCAGGCGCCGGCTGTCGCTGAGCCAGGCGGGCAGGAGCCAGGGGCCATCCGTTGCCAGCGACAGGCGGCGATACTGCTTTGACACAACGTCATAGGTCGCCAGGCCTTCGATGGCGCCTGCTGCCGTCAACATCGAACCCAGAAGCCGCGCTCCGTCACGAGACCAGGAATACGGCCAGAAGACGGCGTCAGCGGCAGGTGGCGGCTCCGGGGGCGGTGCGGTCACGGCCTTTGAGCCGCTGTCATTCAGGAACAGGCCGCCGGCACCGACGCCGGAGTAGGCGATGCGCGCGCCGTCGGGCGACCATGTCGGGAAGTTTGCATTCGCCCCAGAGGTCAGCTGCTCCAGGCGGCTCCCATCCGGACGAATGGTCCAGAGGTCATAGGTGCCGCCACGATCGGAATAGAACAGAATCCGCGTCCCGTCAGGCGACCAGATCGGGCCACGATCCCGCGCCGCGTCATCGGTGAGGCGCCGATAGTCGCTTCCATCGGTGCGGGCGACAAGCAGGTCTTCGCGAGCGCCTGTCTCATTAAAAGCGATCCAGCGTCCATCGGGAGAAATGTCATGGTCACGAATGGGCCGGCTGCCTTTGAGCATGGTGATCGGCGGCCCCACGAGCGTCTCGCGTACCGGGTCGAAGTCCTGCCGGAGCAGCGTGGACCGCGAGTCAAGGCTGGCGTAGGCCAGGCGGCTGCCGTCACGCGAGAATGACATCGCCCCGCTCCAGCCCGATGGCGTCGTCACCGGCTCGGGTTCACCTGTCACCTGGCCGCTTCGCTCGTCGATGGCGATGCGCCACAGGTTCATGGTGCCGCCACGGTTGCTGGAGAAATACAGATAGTCGCCTTGTGGCGACCACACGGGACTCCAATCAAGCGCCGCATCGTTGGTGACTTCAACGCGGGACGCCTCCCCATCCGTGCCGTCAGCCGCGACGGTCCAGATGTCGCGCTGGCCCGTGCCGGTGCGAAGGCCGAAGAACGCGATGCGCCATCCGTGCGGCGACCACGCGGGCTGCAGCGCGGCACCGGTCGTCGTGATCTCGCGCTTCTGGCCGGACTTGACGTCGATCACCAGCAAGCCGGGCACGCTGCCGCCGAGATCGGTGGGCGCCGCAAAATCCGAGCGCGACACCACGAGCGCGAGGCCATCCGGTGACCACGCAGGTCGGACGCCCTCGTCGCTCACGCGTGTGACCGATTCCCCGGTCGACGACATCAGGAAGATGCCGCCCCCATCACGTTCGGATCGGAACGCGATGCGTTCGCCGTCGGCTGAAAATGCCGGCGTGCTGTTCGCTGATTCGGTCGTCAGCGCCACGCCTTTGCGCGCCCCCACACGCAGGGCATAGATCTGCCAGCTTCCTGTGGCGTCGCTCGCGTAGACCACGGTCTTGCCATCGGGTGAGAGTGTGGGAGTGGTCTCGACGCCGGGGAAGTCGCTGACTTGCAGGAATTCCGTCACGTGCAGTGCCGTGGCGGTCGTCGCGCCGTTCGCCGTGTAACGACCCGCCATGAACAGGACGGCGGCGCCCGCAAGGACCAGAGCTGCCGCCACCGGGAGGTGTCGTCGCCGTCGGGAGTGGGAGGGGGGGATCGCCGCTCCCCCAGAAGCCGTCGATGCTCCAGCCGACTGGAGGGCAAACGCCAGATCGCGCGCCGACTGGAAGCGTTCCTCCGGGCGCTTCTCAAGGCAGTGCCGGACGAGGGACTCGAAGGCTGAAGGAAAGGCTCCGCTGTCGCGCACCAAATCCGGTGGGTCCTCGCGCAGGATGGCGGTCATCGTTTCCGCTGCCGTGTCGCGCGCGAAGGCGCGGCGACCGCTCACCATTTCGTAGAGCACGCACCCGAGCGAAAAGATGTCGGCGCGGTGATCGGCGGCCAGCCCTTTGACCTGCTCAGGCGCCATATAGCCGACCGTACCCATGACGGTGCCCGGACTTGTCTGCTGGAGTTGCGTCGGAGCGCTGGTGGCATCCGACGCCCCGCCGGACGGGGTGTGGTCGAGGGTCTTGGCCAGACCGAAGTCGAGAATCTTCACACGGCCATCGGCCGCCAGGAAGATGTTTTCCGGCTTCAGGTCGCGGTGAACAATCTGTTTCTCATGAGCGGCCGCCAGGCCCTGCGCGATCTCAATACCGATCTGCGTCACCTTCCGGATTGGCAACGCCACGCCGCTTCCCCCTGCCGGGTTCAGCCGTTCACGGAGCGTCTCACCTTCGAGCAACTCCATGACGACGAAGTTGACCGCCTGCCCGGAGTTGGCCGAAGGGGCGGACCCGAATTCATAGATGGCGAGGATATTCGGGTGCGACAGCGCGGCGATGGCCTTGGCTTCACGCTCAAATCGCGCGCGCGCCACGTCGTCGTCTGCCAGATGCGGTGGCAGTACTTTGATCGCGACATCACGGTCCAGCCGGGTGTCGCGCGCGCGATACACCTCGCCCATGCCACCTGCGCCAAGGGGGCCAACGATTGCGTAGGGTCCGATAGAGGCGCCGGGAGCCAGACTCATGGAAGGTGGCGATTATAGCGTGACCCCGCTGGCCATCGTTGCCGGTATTCTTTGTTGCATGGTCCTCGCAAAGATCGTGGCCCTGCTGGGCGTGTTGGCGATGTCGGTCGCACTCTTTCACGGCTTCGCCAACGGTGACTTCTTCGGCGAAGGGCGCCAGCTTGTCGCCATGCCCTGGGGCATTGTCTCGCTGGTCGACCTCTACACGGGCTTCGTGCTGTTTTCGGCCTGGATCATCTATCGCGAGCGGTCCGTGCCCGTCGCCGTGTTGTGGACGATCGCGATGATGACGCTCGGCTTCTTCGCCGGCAGTCTCTACACGTTCATCGCGCTCCACCGCAGCGGCGGCGACTGGCGGCGCTTCTGGCTGGGCCGGCACGCCTCGTGATGAACCTCATGGTCGCGCTGTTGAGGCTCCGCCCAGTTCACCCTTCGCGCTCATGAACCTCCTCGTGGCTTCGGTGAAGGTGCCGCAGGGCTCCTTCATCGTGGGCAGGCTGAGCGGCATGCTGCCCCGATCCAGCCTCGCGGTCATGATCGGCGCCGGCGTACAGGATCTGACGAGGGAGACTTTCGAGCAGGTGCTGCCGGCCTGGGCCTGGGGCGTGGGGATCGGTCTCTCCCTCGCGATTGCTCTCTTCAGCGGCCCTGCGCCCTGAATCCGCCACGGACGGACGGCGGACCGACGCGCGTCAGCGAATGTCGCCGCAGAGGCAGGGAATGGGCGGGGCGAGGACGGGCGGGCGGCGGTGCCGCGTCGCCTGTTCGTAGGCATACCCCACGCGAATCAAGCTGATTTCGCTCCATGACCGGCTCAAGAACGAGAGGCCGACTGGAAGGGCGTCAGGCGTAAAACCCATGGGGACCGTCATCGCGGGAAAGCCGGATGCCGTCGCGAACCGGAGTGACTGACCGGCTTCTTCAAGGACGATCTTTGACGTCATCTGCGGCAACTGGCTCCACGTCGGATACACGAGAACGTCGAGGTGGAGTCGCAGCATCTCGTCGGACAGGGCACCAGCCACCGCTTCACGGTAGTCGCTGGCGAGGCGGCACGCCTGGCTGCCAGGGCCTTCCGAGTTGATCGCGTTGAGCGCGCGCATGTCGTCAGCGACCGACGCATGGAAGCGACCGCTGGCGATGATGGCTGCAAGGCTGGACACCGGTGCACGCGCGCCTTGCGCCGCCAGGTAGGCGTTCAGGTCGTATTTGAGGCCGTGGCAGGCCTCCGCCCCAGGCACGTTGGGGACAAACTCGATGGAGACGGAATCCACCACCTCCGCACCCAGACTCTCCAGGTCGTTGAGCGCGTTCGCAAAAACACGCGCAATCTGCGGATCCAGTCGAAGATTGCCGCCCTGATAGGCCTGCCGCAAGACGCCGATCCTGATGCCGTCAAGCCCGTTCCCTGCCGCAGCCAGCATCGACGGCTTGGTTGGCCACTGCCGCAGGACCTCCGTCGTGGGATCCGCCGGGTCATGACCAACAAGCACGTCCAGGACCATGGCCGCGTCCTCCACGGTCCGGGCCATCGGGCCAATCGCGTCCGACTGCATGTCGAGCGGAATCAGTCCCGCCCGGCTCGTGAGTCCCAGGGTGGGGCGAATGCCGACCAGCGAGGCGTGGGCCGCCGGTCCCCGCACGGAGTTGCCGGTGTCGGTGCCCAGGCCCACCAGACCAAAGTTTGCCGCCACCGCGACCGCCGTGCCGCCGCTCGATCCGGCAGGCACACGGTTCAGGGCATACGGGTTCCGCGTTGCGCCCTGGATCAGGTTTACCGTCGCCAGCGCATTCAACGCCAGGTCCGACATGTTCGACTTGGCCAGAATGATGGCGCCGGCGGCTTTGAGCCTGGTGATCGCGGTGGCATCACGGTCGGGGATGAATCCCTTGAGCGCCAGAGACCCCGCAGTGGTCTCCCATCCTGCCGTCTGGATGTTGTCCTTGACGATGACGGGGACGCAGTGCAGGGGGCCGGTCAGGCCGCGTTCCGCAAAGGCCTTGTCCAGGCGCGCGGCTTCCGTCTGGGCCAGGGGATTGATGCTGGCAATGGCATTCAGTTCAGGCCCCTGATGGTCGTAGCGTGCAATGCGCGCGAGGTAGGTGTCCACCAGCGCGCGGCAGGTCAGGGTGTGATTCTGGAACGCCGCATGCACCTGCCCGATCGTGGTCTCTTCGACGACAAAGCGAGGGTACGCGGGCCCCAGGGAAAGGGCGGCAAGCGAAAAGATGACGTAACGGATGACAGACACGCAGGGCTTCTGCCAAGTCTACGCCGGAAGGTGCGGGGACGTTTCGTTAATGAGGCAAAGGGGCATTGCCTCATTGCCTCATTGGCGCACGTGTTTATTGAAGAATTCGACCGTCCGTGACCAGGCGAGGGCCGCGGCCTTTTCGTCAAAACGGGGCGTCGTGTCGTTGTTGAAGCCGTGCTGCGTGCCCTCGTACATGAACATCTGATACTGGACGCCAGCAGCCTTCAGGGCGGCCTCGTAGGCCGGCCACGCATCGTTGATGCGGGGGTCGGTGCCTGCGTAGTGGATCAGCATCGGCGCCTTGATCGTGGCGGCTTCGGCGACCTGGCCGCCCCCGTAAAACGGCACCGCGGCTGCCAGGTCCGGCATGCGCGATGCGAGGGTCTTGGTGGTACTCCCGCCCCAGCAGAACCCCACGGCTCCGATGCGGCCCGTGCATTCGGCGTGCGCCTGCAGGAACTTCGCGCCGGCGAGCATGTCCTCGGCCGTCTTCGCCCGATCGAGTTTGCCGAACAGCGTCCGCGCTTCGTCTTCGCCGGAGGCCGGATAGCCGCCAAGCGGTGTCAGCGCGTCGGGCGCAAACGCGATGAAGTTGTCGAGCGCAAGGCGACGTGTGATGTCCTCGATGTGCGGGTTCAGGCCGCGGTTTTCATGAAAGACCACGACGCCCGGCAGTTTGCCGGCCGCCTTCGCCGGACGCACGAGGTATCCCTTCATCGTGCCCGAACCCTGCGGCGACGGGTATTCGACGTATTCGGCCTTGAGGCGGCTGTCGTCCTTCGCCACTTTCTGCGCGGCCGCGAAGTTCGGGCTCAGCGAGTCAAGCAGCATCCCCGCCGTGACGCTGCCCACGGCAAACTTGGACGCGCGATCCAGAAAGCCACGGCGGTCGATGTGGCCGTGCACGTAGGCGTCGAACAGAATCAGCACTTCCGGATCAAAGTCAGCAGCCGTCTTGCGTTCCATGGATGGGGCCTCCACGGTGGAGCTTATACAATGTGGGGATGCGGGTGAAGCTGCGAAGGTACGGGTGGGCTCTGGCGCTCTTCTGCGCGCCGGGCATGGTCTTAGCGCAGGTGCAGACCACGGGGCAGGAAGCGCCGGTGGAACTCACCCTCGACCGCATGGTGGAGCTGGGCCTGCGGGACAGTTATCGGGTGCGACACCTCCAGCTGGAAGTGGAACGCACGCGGAGCCTGCTCAGTGCGGAGCGCGCCGGGATGAAGTCCCGCGTGTCGCTGAGCATCGCGGCGCCGCACTTCCAGAAGATCTCGGACAACAAATGGAACTCCACGCTGCAGCGCAACGAACTGGTGCGCGAGGACACGCGCCGGTTCCAGGCCGAGATGTCGATCCGGCAGCCGGTGATCCTGTTCGGCTATCCCACCAATGGCGTGTTGTCGCTCAACAACCGCGTGTACCGCTACACGCAGGTGGACGGCAACGACAAGGACACGACCTTCTACAACCGCTACTTCATCGCCTACAACCAGCCCCTGTTTCAGCCCAACACGATGAAAAACGACCTCGAGGCGGCCGAACTCAATCTGGAGAAGGCCGAATTGCGCTACGCCAGCGACGTGGTCGGGGCCATTGATGACTACGCCACCGACTTTGCCGATCTGGTGAGCGATGCCTTCCGGGTGGAGCGCGCCAGCGAGTTTGCCCGCGACCTCGTCATGGCGATGGAGGCCGTCCGCGAGGTGGTGGAGAACAACCCGACGCGCGCCGGCGATCTGGACCTGTTGCGCGTGGAGCTGGCCAACGCGCGGGAAGCCGAGAGTCAGTCCGCCAACAATCTGCGCAACCGCGAACAGACCATCAAACAGCGCATCCAGATGGCTCCGTCAACACCGGTCACCGTCAAGGCCAGCCTCGAGATCGCGCCGGTCACGGTCAGTGTCGATGAAGCGATCCGGCTGGCGTCCACGCTGACGCCGCGGATCCGCCAGTTGGCGATTGCGACCCGGGAAAACGAGATTCGCCTTGACGAGACCCGGGGCGGCAACGCGTTCCGCATGAATCTCGGCCTGACCTACGGCCGCGAGGTGCAGGACCCGCGGTTTCAGAATCTGTGGAGCGAGCCGCGCAACAGCTACACGGTCGAGGTCAATGCCACCGTGCCGATCTGGGACTGGGGGCAGCGGCAGCACCGCATCCAGGCGCAGCAGTTCTCGCTCGATCGCGCGCACCTCTCCGAGCAGCAGGCGCTGTCGGAAATCGAGACCGAAGTCCGGAATCTCGTCAGCAGTCTCAACGACTACGGTCGCCGGACTCAGACCATGCTTGATACCCTGCGGCTGGCGCACGACCTCACCGAAACCACCGTGGCGCGGTACCGCGCGGGGGAAGTGGGCCTGTCGGACCTCATGCAGGCGCTGTCCCGCGAATCCACCACGGCCACCAATCTGCTTAACGCGTACCGTGGCTACCAGCAGGCGCTCCGCCGGCTCAAGGAAGTCACGTTTTTTGACTTCGAGGCCGGTCTGCCGATCGTGGAGCGCTTCAAGATCACGCCCGGCAGGCAGTAGAAGCGACTATGCTTTCCCGCATGCGGCGCGCGGTCTTCGGGATCCTCACAGCGGCGTTCGCCGCTGCGTGCGGTGGGCCGGCTGCGCCCACGACGCCGCCGGTGACGACCCCGGCGCCGGCGGTTGATGCCTGCGGCGCGCTCGGCACCGCGTCGAGTGATGCCAGACCCGCCGTGTTGAGCGGGGGCGTGTGCAGCCCCGCACACTCGGCGGTGGTTCGCGTGAATCTGCGCACGGCGGCGGGTCCCTCGGCCGGCATCTGCACCGGCACCGTGATCGCTCCGCGGGCGGTGCTGACGGCCGCCCATTGTGTGGACGAAGAGGTCACGGCGGCCCTCATATTCCTCGGCAGCGGGGATCAGATTCCCGCCGCCAGCATTCACTTCTATCCGGGATTTGTCTTCAACGCGCCGAACACATTCGACGTTGGCGTGTTGCTGTTCACCCAGGACATCCCCCGCACCCCGCTGCCCATCCTCACAAGCCGTGAGGGGCGTGTGGGTGAGACGGCCGTGGTCTCCGGCTGGGGACGCGACGAAAACGACGTCACCACCAATCTGAAGGCCGGCGCCACGACGATTTCCGCCGTGAACGCCAATTTTCTGCAGACGCGGTTTGCACCGCCGTCGGCCTCCGTCTGTTCGGGCGACTCCGGGGGCTCCATCCTCCTTCAGGAAGGCGGGCGATGGGCAATTGGCGGGATTACCTCGGCGACGTCGTCGGCGGCGTGTAACGAGGGCACCAATTTCTTTCAGGCAGTTTTCAACACCAACGTCAGGAACTTCATTCGGCAGCATGTGCCAAACGTGGGAGAGCGATGAATCGAAGTCCAGGGGTCCAGAAGTCCAGAAGTTCTCGAATGCAGGAGAGAGAGTCGATGAAGCGAATCCGAACAGTGATGACGGCGATGGTGGCGGTGGTGTGTGCGCTGGTGGCGGCGCCCGGGGCGCAGACGCAGAGTGTGGCGGATCTGCGGACACAGGCGGAGACGTCGAAGTTCACCGAGTACACCACCTACGCCAACATGATGAAGTACCTGGAGGATCTGCAGGCGCGCAGCCTGGAGATGCGTCTGGGGACCTACGGGGAAACCCATTCGGCCCGGGCGCTGCCGTATGCAATTTACAGCCGCCCCACCGTCACGCAGCCGTGGGAAGCCTGGGCCCTCGGCAAGCCGGTCATCGTGCTGGCCGCCGGCGTCCACGGCGGCGAGCGCACCTTGCGCGAGTCGGTGCTGATCCTGATGCGCGAACTGGCCGACCGGAACTCCGAAGCCAACCGCCATCTCGACGACCTCGTCATCATCGTGGTCCCGCAGATCAACCCCGATGGGTTTTCGGCCGAGCCGAATCCGACGCGCGGCAATCTGTGGGGGCTGGATCTCAATCGCGACTACATGAAGCTGGAGCAGCCCGAGATCCAGGGCTACGTCCAGAACATCCTGCTCAAGTGGCAGCCGTATCTCTTCATCGACGGCCACAACGGCGGCGCGTTTCCGTACAACCTGAACTACCAGTGTGGCAGCCACTCCGCGCACGACATGCGCATCACCCAACTGTGCGACAAGAGCATCTTCCCGGCGATCGACAAGCGGCTGGAAGCGGAGCAGTTCCGGTCGTGGTACTACCAGGGCGGCAACGCGGAACAGTGGAACGTCGGCGGCACCGAGCCGCGGATCGGCCGCAACTACGGCGCGTTTGCCAACTCGGTCGGCATCTTGTTTGAGTCGCCGGGTGGGCAGCCGATGGAGACGGGCGTGAAGGCCGGCATCCTCGGCTACAAGGCGGTCGTCGAGTGGTCGCGCGCCAATCGCACGGCGCTGCGCGAGACCGTGGACCGTGCCCGCCGCGAGACCATCGCCCTGGGCGAGAAGCCCGGCGACATCGTCCCGATTGAAGTGCGGTACGAAGCCGAAGACGAACTCGTGAACTATCTGATCGGCGAAGGGCAGGGGGAAAACCGGAAGATCGTCGAGGTCAAGGGCGCCAAGCTCATGAAGAAGCCGGTGCCGGTCATCTCCCGGCCTCGTCCGTATGCGTATGTGTTGCCGCGTGAAGCCACAGAGGCGGTGGCCCTGCTGCGCCGGCACAACATCACCGTCGAGCAGCTGACGACCGCGTCGTCACTCAACATCGCGGCGTACACGGTCGCGGGGGTCACCTACAGCCAGCAGTACAACCACGCCGCCGCTGCCACGATTCAGGTGGGCGAGGTGCTGAACCTCACGCGGACCTTCCCGGCCGGCAGTTACGTCGTGCGCACGGCACAGATGCAGGGCCGCGTGGCCGTGCACCTGCTCGAGCCCGAGTCCACCGACAGCGTCATCTACTGGAACCGCATGGACGCCTGGTTGTCGCGCCCCGGCGCTCGCGCGGCGGGCCCGGCCGATGACGATGCGCCGCCGCAGGCGGCGGCCGGCGGCCGCGGTGGCCGTGGTGCCGGCGCAGGCCGGGGCGGCGGCCAGGCGGCCACGCCGCCGCTGGTGCCGATTTTCAAGGTCATGGCGCCGACGGCGATGCCGCTGCGCATCGTTGGCTAGGCCAACGGGGTTCATGATTCATCGGTTCATGGTTCATGGTGCTGGTTCGGGGTTCCGAGGAACCTCGAACCGACCTTGAACCTTGAACGACGAACCCGGCACCCAGAACCATGAACAGAACCGCTGAACCATGAACCGATGAACCATGAACCACGAACCACAGAAAACGCCATGAGTGACTCTTTAGCGGCGTGGCGCAGTGAATTCCCGATTCTCGACACGTGCACGTACCTGGTGAGCCATTCACTGGGGGCGATGCCGGCGAGGACGGAACGCCATCTCTCGACGTTTGCGCGCGAGTGGAGCACCCGTGGCGTGCGGGCGTGGCACGAGGGGTGGTGGGAGGTCGGCCGGGTGACCGGCGACCTCCTGGCTCCAACCATTGGCGCGGCACCCGGCACGATTTCGATGCATCAGAACGCGACCGTGGCGCAGTCGATCGTCACGTCGTGTTTTTCCTTTGATGGTCCGCGGCGACGGATCGTCGTGCAGGACCTGGACTTTCCGTCGAATCACTATCTGTTCCACGGCTTCGAGCGGTACGGCGCCGAGGTCGTCACGGTCTCGTCCGACGACCGCGTGCGCGGACGGATTGACCGGGTTGTGGACGCGATTGATGAACACACCGCGTTTGTGAACCTGTCGCTCGTGTTGTTCCGGAGTGCGCACCTTCAGGATGTGCGTCCGGTAATCGACAAAGCCCATCGGGTGGGCGCGCGGGTGGTGCTCGACCTGTATCAGGCGGCCGGCGCGGTTCCGGTGGATGTGACCGCGCTGGGCATCGACTTTGCGGTCGGCGGCAGCGTGAAGTGGCTGTGCGGCGGACCGGGCGCCGGCTATCTCTACGTGCGGCCTGACTTGATGCATGCCCTGAAGCCGGCGGTGGTCGGCTGGGCCGGACACGCGCAGCCCTTCCAGTTTGAACCGGGCCCCATCGCGTATGCCGACGGCCTGGAGCGCTTTCAGAGCGGCACCCCGAACGTGCCCTCGCTGTATTCGGCGCGTGGCGGCTATGAGATCGTCGCCGAGATCGGCGTGCCGGCGATTCGCGAGAAGTCCCTGCGGCTGACGCGCCGGCTGATGGACGCGGCGGCTGCGAGGGGGTGGCGATTGAATACCCCCGATGGCGATGGAGAACGGGGCGCGTCGGTGGTCATTGACGTGCCGGACGGCGCGGCGGTGACCCAGGCGCTGATTGCGCGGAACGTGATCGTGGACTATCGTCCCGGAGCCGGGATCCGGATCGCGCCGCACTTCTACAATACGGAAGCCGAGATCGACCACGCGGTCGAGATCCTGGCAGAGTTGGTCGGAGACAGATGACAGAGATTCGCAGTATCGCGGTGCTTGGCGCCGGCACCATGGGGCACGGGGTGGCGCACGCCGCCGCGTCGTCAGGGTTCGAGACACGTTTGTATGACGTGTCCGACGCACAGCTGGCCAAAGCACACGCCCAGATCGACGGCATCCTGCGCAAGGCGGTCGAACTCGGCAAACTGCAGACCGCTGATGCCGATGCCGCGATCGGCCGTCTCTCCACCTCGTCTGATATCGCCACGGCGCTGGCCGGTGTGGATCTGATCATCGAGACGGCGCCGGAGCGCATCGACCTCAAGGTCAGGCTGTTTGCCGACATCGAAGCCCACGCGCCACCGTCCACGATTGTCGCGAGCAACACGTCGGCGTTGAGCATCACCGAGATGGCTGCGACGCTCAGTGACCCCAGCCGTGTCGCCGGGATGCACTTCTTCAACCCCGTGCACAAGATGAAGCTCATCGAAATTGTGCGGGCGCTGGAATCAAGCGAACGCGCGCTTGAGACGATCGAAGCTGTCTCGAAGCGGATGGGCAAGGAGACGGTGCTCGTGCGCGAGGCGCCGGGATTCATCACCACACGCGTGAACGCCAGCATCGGCAATGAGGCGTTCTACATGCTGATGGAAGGCGTGGCGTCGGCGCGCGACATCGACAAGGCGTTGAAGCTCGGACTGAACCACCCGATGGGACCGTTTGAACTGGTGGATCTGGTGGGGCTCGACACGCGCCTGAGCATTCTCGAATACCTGCATCGCAGCATGGGCGAGAAATACCGGCCGTGCCCGCTGCTCTCGCAGTACGTCAGAGCCGGCCGTCTCGGGAAGAAGGTCGGCAAGGGCGTCTATGAATATTGAGGTCACGATCGACGGGCGCGTGGCGACACTGTGCGTCAACCGTCCGGAGGTGCGTAACGCCCTCGATTCGGCCACCGTGCAGGAAATGACCGCGGCGCTGACGTCGCTCATCGCCAACAACGACATCGGCGCGATCATCATCACCGGGGGCGGCGACAAGGTCTTTGTCTCCGGAGCCGACATCAACGCGATCAAGGCGCGTGGGCGCGACGATGGCCTGGCGGCGATCAATCAGTCGTTGTTTGCGTTGGTCGACCGGTGTCCAAAGATCACGATTGCCGCCGTCAACGGTCTCGCGTTTGGCGGGGGGTGTGAACTGGCGATCGCGTGCGACTTGCGCGTGGCTGCTGATCACGCACGGTTCGCACAGCCCGAAGTGGCCCTCGGGATCATTCCCGGCGCAGGCGGGACACAGCGCCTTCCGCGACTGATTGGCCTCGGCCGCGCCAAACACATGATCCTGACCGGGGACCCCATCGATGCGCCGACGGCGCTGGCCTGGGGACTCGTGTCACAGGTCGTGCCTGGTGCCGACGTGCTTTCCACCGCGCGTGCGCTGGCAGACCGCATCCTGTCACGGGGGCCACTGGCCATCCGGCTGGCCAAGGCCGCGATCAACGCGTCCGCGAGGGTTGATCTCGAGTCCGGCCTGCTCATCGAGACCCTGGCGCAGGCAATTTGTTTTCAGTCCGACGACAAGCAGGAAGGCACGACGGCGTTTCTTGAGAAGCGGCCGGCGAAGTTCACCGGCCGGTAGGGCCGCGGAGAGTCCATGCAGCTGACGACGCTCGACTGGGTGATTGTTGTCGGATCGATTGTGATCTCGTTTGTGCCGGCGCTGTGGATGGCGCGCCGCGCCGGGCAGAGCACAACGGAGTTTTTCACGTCAGGCCGGTCGGCGCCCTGGTGGCTCGTCGGCGTCTCGATGGTCGCGACCACGTTCAGCACCGACACGCCCAACCTCGTCACGAATCTGGTCCGCGAAGGTGGCGTCTCCGCCAACTGGGTGTGGTGGGCGTTCCTGCTCACCGGCATGACGACGGTGTTTTTCTACGCGAGGTTATGGCGGCGACTCGGCGTGGTCACCGACCTTGAGTTCTACGAGTTGCGGTACTCGGGCCGGGCGGCGACCTGGGTGCGCGGGTTCAGGGCGGTGTATCTCGGCGTGATCTTCAACGTGATGATCATGGCGGCGGTCAATCTGGCGGCCGCGAAGATCGCCAACGTGCTGCTGGGTTGGCCGATGGGGCAGACGCTGCTCGTCTGCAGTCTGCTGAACGTCGCATTTGCCGCCGTCTCCGGTTTGTGGGGAGTGCTGGTGACGGACTTTTTGCAGTTCAGCATTGCGATGACGGGCTCAATCGCGGCTGCCGTGTATGCCCTGCGTCGCCCCGAGGTGGGCGGGCTTGACGGGCTGATTGAGAAAATCCGGCCCGAGACGCTCGCCATGTTGCCGGATCTCAGCGACTGGGGCGTGGCGCTGCCGATCTTCATCGTGCCGCTGGCGGTGCAGTGGTGGTCCACCTGGTACCCGGGGGCGGAGCCCGGCGGGGGCAGCTACATCGCGCAGCGCATGCTCGCGGCGAAGTCCGAACGGGATGCGCTGTCGGGCACGTTGCTTTTCAACGTCGCGCATTACGCGCTCAGGCCGTGGCCCTGGCTCATCGTGGCGCTGGCGTCGATGCTGGTGTTTCCGGAAGTCGCCGACATCGGCCGGGCGCTGCCGCACGTGGATCAGCGCCTGCTCGGTCACGACATGGCGTACCCGGCCATGCTGACGTTTCTGCCGGCCGGCATCCTGGGGCTGATGGTGGCCGGCCTGCTCTCGGCCTACATCTCGACAATCTCCACGCACCTCAACTGGGGGACGTCGTACCTGGTGCACGACATGTATCGGCGGTTTTTGAAGCCTGGGCAGACCGAAGCGCATTACGTGATGGTCGGCCGTCTGGTCACGGCCCTGCTGATGCTGGTGGCCGCGCTGGTGACGATGGTCCTGGAGTCGGCCCGCGGCAGCTTCAATCTGCTGCTCTCGATCGGCGCCGGCACCGGGCTGCTGTATCTGCTCCGGTGGTTCTGGTGGCGCATCAATGCGTGGAGCGAAATTGCCGCGATGGTCAGTTCGTTCGCGCTGGCACTCGTGGTGTTCCTCCTGGAACGGCAGGGGATGGCGTGGCAGAGTCACGAGACGCTTCTGGCCACCGTGGCCGTCACCACCGTCGTCTGGGTCGTGGTCGCGTATGCGACCGAGCCGACCGATGCCGTGACGCTGCAACGGTTCTACCGGCTCGCGCGACCAGCCGGGCCGGGGTGGGCGAAGACCCGCGCCCAGTGTGGGGATCTGGCGCCGCTCGATTCGCTGAACGCGGCGTTTGGGGCCTGGGCCCTCGGGTGTGTGCTGGTGTATTCCGCGTTGTTCGGCACGGGGCACTTTCTGCTTGGCCACACGACGAGCGCGTTTGTGTCCGGCGGGATCTTTGTGGTCAGTCTGGCGCTGTTGCGTCGCCTGTGGCCGTCGTTGTGGACCAGTCCGTCGTAGCGCTTATCCTCGCGCGCGGGCTGGGCACGCGGATGCGAGACGGCGCGTCAGAGGCGTTGACGCCGGCACAGGCCGCCGCCGCGGCGGCCGGGCAGAAGGGCATGATGCCGCTCGCGGGCCTCGATGGCCGCGCCCGGCCTTTTCTGGATTACGTCCTGAGCGCGTTGGCCGACGCGGGGTATGAGGAGGTGGGCCTCGTCGTGCCGCCCCAGGCACCGGCCGGACGTCCGGATCCCTTACGCGAGTACTACATGGGTGCCGGACGGCCGTCGCGGGTGCGGGTGTCGTTTGTGGTGCAGCCCGAGGCGCGCGGCACCGCCGATGCCGTGGCGTCTGCCGGCGACTGGATTGGCGCACGGCCCTTTGTCGTGCTCAATGCCGACAATCTGTATGGTGTCGAGGCCCTGCGCGCGTTGCGGGAGGCGGATGGCCCCGCGCTGCCGGTCTACGAGCGCGACGACCTCGTGCAGTCGAGCGGCATTCCGGATGCGCGGGTGGCGGCGTTTGCCCTGCTGCAGGTGACCTCCGAGGGGCTGCTCTCGGACATCGTGGAGAAGCCCGGCGCCGAGGTGATGGAGGCGGCCGGCCCGAAGGCGCTCATCAGCATGAACTGCTGGCGCGGGAACGAGGACGTGCTGCGCGCCTGCCGTGACGTGCCCCTGTCGGCGCGCGGGGAGTTCGAGTTGCCGGCGGCCATTCGGCTGGCCATCGCGCGAGGGGTGCGGGTGCGCGCGATCCCCGCCACCGGGCCCGTGCTTGACCTCTCGCGTCGCGAGGATGTGGTGTCGGTCACCGCACGACTGCAGCGGCTGGAGGCGCGTCCGTGACGCCGCCGGTCATCGGTCGTGACGCGCTGGTGGCCCAGGCTGAGGCGCAGTTCCTCGCTCGCACGGGACGCCCGGCGACCTGGCGGTGGCACGTGCCGGGCCGCATCGAGATTTTCGGCAAACACACCGACTACGCCGGGGGCGAGTCGCTGCTCGCCACCGTACCGCGTGGGTTTGCGGTCGTGGCGGGGCCGCGTGATGACGACGACCTTCGGGTGATTGATGCGCGGCACCACGAGGAAGTGCTGATCTCGGCGGGGGATGACACGCTGATGCGGGGGTGGGTCAACTACGCGGCGGTGACCGTCCGGCGGCTTGCCAGGAACTTTCCCGGCATTCCGCTGGGGACCGACATCGCGATTGCGAGCGATCTGCCACGCGCAGCCGGCGTCAGCAGTTCGAGCGCGCTGGTGGTGGGGCTGGCGACGGCATTGATCAGACGCAGTGGCGCCGACCGCCGCGACGACTGGCGGCGGGAGATTACCTCTCCGGAAGATCTCGCCTGGTACCTGGGCTGTGTTGAAAACGGGCTGACCTACAAATCGCTGGCAGGCACGGCCGGCGTCGGCACCCACGGCGGCAGTCAGGACCACACGGCGATTCTGGCGTGCCGCGCCGATCACGTCAGCCACTTCGGCTTCATGCCGGTGCGGCGGCTCGGGGACTCGCGCATGTCGCCCGACTGGACGTTTGTGATTCTCTCAAGTGGCGTTCACGCCGACAAGGCGGGGTCGGTGCGCGATCGCTACAACCGCGCGGCATTGGGGGTGCGGGCGCTCGTGCGGATCTGGCAGGCCGAGACCGGCTCGACGAATCCGTCATTGGCGGCGGCGCTGGCCAGTGCGCCGGATGCTGAGCGCCGGCTGCGCGAGGCCCTCACACGCATCGAGGTGCCGGACTTCTCGCCGGCGGATCTCGAGCGGCGGCTCTCGCAGGTCTCACGCGAGGTGGCGCGCGTACCGCTCGCGGCCCGCGCGTTCGCAGACGCGGATGCCGTGGCGGTGGGTGCGCTGACGCGCGCGTCACAGGCGGACGCAGAGACGCTGCTCGGCAATCAGATTCCGGAAACCATCGCGCTTGCCCATCTGGCGTACGCACACGGCGCCTTTGCCGCATCCGCCTTCGGTGCCGGCTTCGGCGGCAGTGTCTGGGCGCTCGTTCCCACGGACGAGGCCGAGACCTTCGCCACCCGCTGGCGCCAGGCCTATATCGACACCTGCCATCCCACGGGCATTGTCGAGAGCTTCACCTGCAGGCCGGGGCCTGCGGCCGGGGCTGTGGAATGAGGCAATGGGGCAATGAGGCAATGAGGCAATGGAATGAGGCAATGGGCCAATAGGGTAATGACTACAGCGCGACCCCAACACTCATCATTGGCCCACTGCCACATTGCCTCATTCCATTGCCTCATTGCCCCATTGCCCAATTGCCTTATCGGATCGTGATCGTCCCAGTGAGGTTCGCGACCCCGGGATTGTCGTGATCGTGGAAGCCGCAGGTGCGGACGGTGTTGAGGTTGCCGGATTCGCGCGACTGGCCGGCGGCGAGCAGGCCGACCTGATTCAGTTCAGGGCACTGCGTGTGCTCGGGGTGCGGGTCGCTGGTCATGTTGTGGGACCGCGAGTCGTTGTTGACGAACGTCACCCGGGTGCCGGGGGCGATCTGGATGTTGCGCGGACTGGCGCCGGCCGACGTGATGGTGATCGTGTTGGTGGCCGTCGGCGTGGTGTTGCCGCCTGGGGTGGTGGGCGTCGAACTGCCGCCGCACGCGGCAGCGGTGGCGGCGCACAGACAGACGAGCAGGGCAGCGCGCATCAGTAGAACCTCCGTGACAGATTGAAGCCGATGAACCAGTCGCCGTTGCCGGGACCTCCGAGGGCGACCTGGCGCAGCGTGGACCCGAACGAGTTCGAGACGTTCAGCTGAAACATGTGGCCGCCGGCCCGATGTTCGAAGCCAAACGAGATGTGGTCCACCCCCGGCTTGAAGCCGGCCAGTCGCGGGGCCGCCTCGGCCACCAGATACATCTTCGTCTGACCGAGACGCAGGCGTCCGCCGACGCCGAGCAACACCGTGTGGTTGTCGTCGGTGTCGGTGTCGGAGGCGGGATTCGAGTTGAAGAGCAGGACGGGATGCGCGTAGAGCGCGCCTCGGTCGGACGCCAGATACGTCACGACCGCACCGGCTGTCAGCGTGTGCGTCTCGCGAAAGTTGTTCTGGCCTTCCACGGCCGCGAGGACGTCGACCGTCACCGGCTGCGACGCGCTCCGGAACAGTTGGTGCTGCGCCAGGACCTGGATGGCGCGGTCGTTGGTCCGCTGCAGGGCGACCTGGGTGCCGGAGACGACGCCGTATCGCACCTCGAAGCCCACCTTCGCACTGCTGTCAAAGCCGAAGAAGTTCTCGACGAACGCGCCAACGCCGCCGCAGCCGTCGGGCTTCGGGCCGGCGTCGGGGCAGGTGCCCGCGACCGGCCGTGAAAAGCGGTGGCTCATCCGGAACGCGAACCGCCCCTGGGGGATGCGCAGGGACGTGGGGAGCGCCACCAGCCCGAAATCCGGCTGGAGCAGGTTGATGGCGTAGTCGTCGGCGTCCGGGGGAGCGGGGGCCGGCGTCTGGGCCTGCGCGACACTGACGAATGGCGCCGAAAATACGACCAGGACGGACGCCGCCAGGGCGGCCGCACACCGAGACACTGCAATCACACGATCCTCCTCATACGAAACACGGGGCATTTCCGTATAAAATGCCCCCACTATGGCGTACATCATTACCGAGCCCTGCATCGGCACCAAGGACACCGCCTGTGTGGACGTGTGCCCGGTGGACTGCATTCATCCCCGGAAAGACGAAGCGGGATACGAAGAAGCGAAGATGCTCTACATCCATCCCGATGAGTGCATCGATTGCGGCGCGTGCGTGCCGGCCTGCCCGGTCGAAGCGATCTTCGCGCTCGACGAAGTGCCGGACAAGTGGAAGAGCTTCATCGAGGAAAACGCCGCCCATTACAACAAGTAGGTGGCGTCTCCGTATCTCGATTTCGATCGGCGGTCGTGGTCGGCCCTGAGGGCCGCCACGCCGCTGACACTCAGCGAGGCCGATCTCGCTGAACTCCAGGGGCTCAACGAACGGGTCTCTCTTGAGGAAGTCGAGACGATTTACCTGCCGCTCTCGCGGCTCCTCAACCTGCACGTCTCGGCGACCCAGACGCTGCACAAGGCGACCGACACCTTTCTGGGGAGCCTGGCGGCGCCCATTCCCTACGTGATCGGCGTGGCGGGCAGTGTGGCGGTGGGGAAAAGCACCTTTTCCCGCATCCTGCGCGCGCTGCTGGCGCGCTGGCCCGCTCATCCCCGCGTGGACCTGGTCACCACCGACGGCTTCCTGCACCCCAACCGGGTGCTCGAGGAACGCGGGCTCCTGGCGCGCAAGGGGTTCCCGGAGAGTTACGACGTCCGCACGCTGGTGCAGTTCATGGCCGACGTCAAGGCGGCCCGTGGCGCCGTACACGCGCCGGTCTACTCGCACCAGGCGTACGACATCCTTCCCGGCGAGTTCCAGGTCGTCGACCGCCCCGACATCGTGATCGTCGAAGGCCTGAACGTGCTGCAGACAGGTGACGGGCATCCGGGCCGGTCGGCGCGGATGTTTGTATCCGACTATTTCGATTTTTCGATCTACGTCGACGCCGACGAGGCCGACATTGAGGCGTGGTACGTCGCACGGTTCCAGACCCTGCGCGAGACGGTGTTCCGCGACCCGCGATCCTACTTTCACCGGTTTTCCTGTCTCACGGATGCCCAGGCTGTGGAGACGGCGCACGATATCTGGCGCACGATCAACGGCGTCAACCTGCGGGACAACATCTTTCCGACGCGCGAGCGCGCGCGCCTGATTCTTGAAAAAGGTCCCGCCCACGCCGTCAGACGCGTCCGCCTCCGCAACGTCTAACCGGCCGTCGCCTTGCGCGCCAGGCGCGCGCGCCGGCGCTCCTGCGCGCCTTCGGCATTGGCGCGTTCCGCGTCCGTGGTGAGTTCGAGCGGGGGAATCGTGACCTTGCCACCCTGCCGGTCGATGGCAACAAAGGTCAGATAGGCGCGGCTCGTCATGCGCCGCACGCCGGTCAGTGTCTCCTCCGAATAGACCTCGACCTCCACCTCCAGTGAGGTCTTCCAGGCCGCCGTCACACGCGCCTGCAGAATGATCAGGTCGCCCACCTTGATCGGGTGGAGAAACTGCAGATCATCGACGGCGGCCGTGACCAGCAGGCTGCGCGTGTGCCGATGGCAGGCAATGGCGCCGGCGATGTCAATCAGGTGCATGACCGTGCCGCCGAGAATGAACCCCAGAGGGTTGGCATCGTTCGGCAACACGACCTGCACCATTTCGGTGTACGAATCCTGAGGAAAAGCCATGGTGTATAGCGTGTTATTGAGGATGGAGGATTGAGGATTGAGGATTTGTGGTGTTCGGCGTCGCCTCAATCCCTCAATCCCTCAATCCCTCAATCCCTCAATCCCTCAATCCCAATTCCTCATTCCCACAATAAATCCTCAATCCTCAATCCTCCATCCTCAATGACTTCTGATGCGCGGCAAGCGCCGCATCAGAAGTCATAGCCGATCCAGAACGAGAACTTGACCTTCCGGAAAGCTTCGCTGCCGCCGTAGAAGTAGTAGATCAGGTCCTCGTAGTCGCGATTGAGGTGTGTCTTCCACGACCAGTCGAAGTGCATCGGGAAGCCGAGGAGGAAGCTCTGGAGACCGATGCCGTAGGCGGCGCGGGCATCCTTGAGGCGGAAGCCGGAGAAGAGCACATCCTGATACACCGGTGTGTACCCGCGGAACGGATCAAACTCATAGTCCACGAGCACCGGCAGGATCTCCTCCTTGCTGGCAAACGGCGAGAACGACTGACCGTTGATGCCGGCGCCACCGACGTTGAAAAACGCGGTGCCGCGCAGGCCGCCGACCACACCCAGCGGCGTCAGCATGGCCTCGACCAGCGGGATGCGCAGTTCAAGGTTGGCAAAAAACGCCTTGTGGCCGATGAACTCAAGGTACTCGTAGCCGCGCATTTCGGAGTTGCCACCGAAGAACAGGAAGTCGGGGTTGGTGCCCCAGCTCTTCAGGCCGCGGCCGCGGAACGCCAGCACGCCGTTGGTGCCGATCCGCTGGTAGAACCGCACATCGCCCTCCACCGTCCGGCGCGTCAGCGAGTTGCCGATTTTCGGCGAGTACTGCACGCCGATATTCGCGGCGGTGCCCGAGACGGGGCCGTAGTCGCGGAACACCGTCGTCTCGTGCACCAGTGACAGGCCCAGCGGCACCACGTGCCCGCTCTGATAGAAGGTGGTGCCGAAGTTCTCCCGCTGATACTGCTCGGAGAGATCCTGGAGCTCCTCGTCGGCGAAGCGTTCCCGCAGGTAGACATAGCCGCCGGAGAGCTCCAGACGCGTGTACCGGTTGAACGGGTAGATCGCAAAGCCGGTCACGCCGCGTTGGGTCCGGACCGAGAGCGCGCGGTCACGGTCGATAAACGGCACCAGTCCCGCGCCGTAGAGATAGTTGTCGAGCTGGCCGTAATAAAACACATCCTGCGAAAACGCCTGGGCCGAGTACTGCACCCGGTTCTCGACATTGATGTAGGTCAAGGCCATCGTGCGGTACTGCGAGACCGAGGATGCGAAGAAGTTGATCTGTTTGCCGCCGAGCAGATCCGTGAACGACACCTGGGTGCCGCCGAAGAAGTCGCCGCCGCTGGTGACGCCGAGGTTCACCGGGGGGCGGCCGTCGAGCGTCAGCTTCTCCCACGGGCCCTTGCGCTGGATGTTGTCGCGCACCAGCGTGTGGCTCAGGGGCGGCTGGAAGTCGATGATCGGGCCCGGCGCGCCGAAGTCCGATGAGGGGACGGCGAGCAGAGCCTTGTCGCGGCTCATCACATGAATGCCGTTTTCGCCCTTGTAGTAGGACACGAACGCGACGCGCGTCGTGGTGCCTTCACGCAGAATGGCGGGGGAGACGTTGCCGGTGGCCGTGTCCGTCCATTGCTGCAGTTCACCCGTCGCGAGGTTCAGCGACCAGATGTTCGGAATGTTGCCGTCACGCGCCACGTCGGGCGCCAGCATTACGGCCGGATCGGTCGCCGTCGAGATGAAGTACACCGTGGTCGCATCAAAAAACTTTGCGGCGGTGTCGTCGTGGGTGCCGAACGTCAGCTGCGTCTTGGCGCCGCCGGTCGCGCCGACGCGGAACAACTTGTCGTTGCCGCTGACCCGCGCCGTGTAGACGACCGTGCGGCCGTCGGGTGCAAAGGTCGGCGCGTAATCGGCAAAGGCATCGTCGGTCAGGTTGGTCAGGTCGCCGGTGGCCAGGTCCACGACAAAGATGTCGCTCACCGCGCCTTTCAGCGCCGAAAACGCCACGCGGGTGCCATCGGGGCTGAAGGCGGGGGATTCCGGGGCGTCCACCTGCTCAAGATTCAGCCGCTGTTCGATGCGGCCACTGACGACGTCCTGGATGACGAGGGTTTTGTGCTTCTCGGTCCGCACAAAGTACGCGATGCGGTCGCCCTTCGGGGCCCACGAGATCCACGGCACCATGTTGCCGCGCAGGCCGCCGGCGGTTGCGATGTACTCCCAGCCCCTGCGGTGATCGAATCCCTTGGTCAGGTTGCGGATCACCTGGCCGTCCTTGGCCGAGATCAGAATGATGTCGAGTTCCTGATCCCGGGAGTTGCCCACGACCGTCGCGATGACATCGCCGATCGGGGAGGGCTCAATCGACAGCACCGATACGTACTGCGACCGATCGCGGCGCGGCGCGAGATTCCGCCCATAGTCGGCGGGGCGCTCCTGGTCGCGGAACGCGCGGAACCGTTCCTTGATGTAGCGTTCGAACTGTTCATCAAATTCGTCCGGCTTGACGCGCAGGGCCTCCTCATACGCGCTTTCGCCGCCGCCGATGACGTTCTTGCGCAGGGAGAAGAGGAACTGCCGGAGGCCGTCCTGGCCCCACTTGGAGGAGATGAACTCGAACGCGGCGTGGCCCATCGAGTAGGGGAGGCGGCCCGAGAGCGGCTGGCTCTCGAATTCGCTCATGCGCGGCACGCTGTCGGTCAGCGCCGCATCGCGCACCTGCATCAGGTCCAGCACGTTCCAGTACCCGGCCATGTAGTTGGCGAGGCCCTCGTCCACCCAGAGGGGAATCGAGGAGCCCATGAGGCCGCGGGGGATGACGTCGAACTCGAAGACGTGCGTCAGTTCGTGGGTGATCAGCCGGTACAGCTGATCCGGCGGTTCATCGATGGGCAACACCATCCGGTCCCGGTAGGGCTCGGCAAACGCCAGCACCCCCTCGGGCAATTCGCTCCCGGAGATGTCCTGCTGCTGGAACTCACTCTGCGTCTTGAAGAGGATGAGCGGCACCCGCTTGGCCAGATCGTGCTTCAGTTCGGAACTGATCCGCTGGTAGGCGCTCTCGGCATACGAGGCGATGCGTTCGAGGTGCGGCTCGAGTTCCGGATAGTAATAAATCTCGAAGTGTTCGGTCTGGTAGATGTGCCACTGGAACTTGTCGTATTTGACGCGGTTCTTGCCGAAGTACGGCACAAACGGCGTCTGGGCCGCGACGGGGGCCGCGATGAGCGTGGCCATCACAACGGCCAGCAGGGTGGTCACTCGCGCGAGTATGCGCGGACGGCGCATCAACATAACACTCACCTCAGGAAACAGGAACCAGTCCGAATCTTACTACTGCCGCAGCTACGGTCCGCACCCGGCGCCGGATGTTGCCGGTGTCCACCAGCCGGGACGACCTGCCTCTGCAGCAGCAAAGGCCATGCCTGTGGCCGGACGAGCGGCCGTGCCCGAATCCGCGCGAATTCGTACGGGTTGTCCCTTGTGGGCATCACTCCCGACGCGATAAGGTTGACCCATGACCGTGACGAAGCCGTGGGTGGCCCGTTGGGCCGTGGCCGTCGGCCTGGCCGCCGCGATCGCCGTGTGGCCGGCGGGCTGTGCGCCGGAAGGCGAAATGGCCAAACTCGATTACACCCTGAAAGACATGAATGGCAACGACGTCCGCCTGAGAGACTACAAGGGCCGGCCGATGCTCATCAATTTCTGGGCGACGTGGTGTGCCCCGTGTCGTCACGAAATCCCCGCGTTTGTCGAGCTGGTGGACAAGTACCGCGACCAGAAATTCATCGTGCTCGGGATCTCCGTGGACGACAAGCCGGAAGACCTGCGGACGTTCGCGGACGAATTCAAGATGAACTATCCGGTGCTGGTCGGCCTCGGTCACGACGAGCTTCAGGAACACTACGGGGCCTACTCGCTGCCGGTGTCGTGGTTCATCAGGGCGGATGGCACCGTGGACTACAAACACACCGGCACCGAATCAAAACAGTGGTTCGAGGACCGCGTGAAGAAACTGATCGAGGGAAACTGACGATGGCGCAGACACCGATTCACCCACTGGTGGCCGCCCGTCTGGCCTGTGGCTGCGAGGTGACGTTCCGTGACGGCGTTGAAGGCAGCCCGTTCACCGTCGTGGTCCTTGCCAAGGCCGACGGCTGCCAGATGCACCTGCACGTCGCCGGGCTTCCCGTGTACGACCACCGCGAAGCGATGCGCGCGTCCACGCGTCACCCGCCGCACATCCAGCCCGACTTCGAAGAAGAAGGCTGAAGCCGCCCGCGGTCCTCAGTCCGCGGTTCGCGGACCGCGGTCCGCTGGGGGCTCAGGCAGCCGCCCGGTCTGCTGCAGGGCCCGGCGAAGCACAAACTCAATCTGTCCGTTCAGGCTGCGCAGGTCGTCGTTGGCCCAGCGCTGCAACGCGTCGAGCATCTGGCGATCCATGCGCAGCAGGAACGGTTTACGGTCGGCCATCGGGGTCCTTCAGGCCTACTGATAGATCGTCCCGGTGTTGACCACCGGTTGGGTATTGCGGTCTCCGCACAACACGACCAGCAGATTGCTGACCATTGCCGCCTTGCGGTCGTTGTCGAGTGTCACCACGTCACGCTTTGACAGCAGATCGAGAGCCATCTCCACCATGCCGACGGCGCCTTCGACAATGCGCTGACGGGCGGCGATGATCGCCCCGGCCTGCTGACGCTGCAACATCGCTGAGGCGATCTCGGGTGCGTAGGCCAGGTGGTTGATCCGGGCCTCCAGCACGGCGACGCCGGCCTTGTTGAGACGTTGCTGGACTTCGGTCTTCAACTGCTCGGCGATCTCCTGCGTGTTGCCGCGGAGCGACTTGTGATTTTCCTCGTGCGCGTCGTACGGGTATTGCGTGGCCAGGTTGCGGACGGCCGCCTCGCTCTGCACCTTCACGTAGTGTTCGTAGTTGTCGACCTCAAAACATGCCTCGGCGGTGTCGGTGACCTTCCACACCACCACAGCCGCAATTTCAATCGGATTGCCCTCGAGGTCGTTGACCTTGCTCGCCGTGCTCTCGAAGTTCCGGACGCGCAGCGTGATGTGGCGTTTGGTCAGCAGGGGATTGGCCCAGTGGAAGCCGTCCTGTTTGACCGTGCCCCAGTACTTGCCGAACAGCGTGAGCACCTTGGCTTCGTTGGGGTCGACCACGAAGAAGCCCCCGAGGCAAATGCTCGCGACAAGCAGCACGGTCGACCACGCGACCACCATCAGGAATGAGGCCGGTTGCGCCTGTGCCGCGGCCACGAGTTGCCACCCCGAGACGCCCACAACCGCCGTAATCACCGGCACCATCACCCATCCAGACACTGACGCCCGCACTCGTTCGCTGATCATGACTCCTCCATATGTCGCCGGAGACGCTCTCGCGCGATTTCAAAGTGATATCACAATGATCCCGGTTATGCCAAGGCCTCTGGACCCTGGACCCTGGACCCTAGAATTTGACGGTGATGTCGGCGATGAGCGGGAGGTGGTCCGAGGCGAGTTTGGCCAGGCGGGACGTGGGCAACGAGACGTCCCGGACCGCGATGGCACCTTCGTAGTAGATGTGGTCGAGGTGCAGAAGCGGGAAGAAGCCGGGATATGTGCGGCGGCGCTTCAGGAACGGGAACAGGTCGATGCTGTTGAGCCGTTCGGCGAGGATGTCGCCGGCCAGGGTGCGTGACCACTCGTTGAAGTCGCCGAGAAGGATCTTGGGCTCCGACACGCGGCGGTCATGCACCCAGGTCGCCAGGCGTTCCGCCTGGTAGCGGCGTTCCAGCAGCGCCGTGCCGAGATGCGCGTTGTACACCTGCAGCGTGCCCGGTCCGACATCGATGGCCACCCGCTGGGCGCCGCGGGGCTCACACGTCTTCCACGACAAGTCGTGCTGCGCGTGATTCCACATCGGATAACGGCTGAGGATCATGTTGCCGAACTGGTGTTGCCGCAGTTCCCGGACGGGGCCCATGATCCAGCCCATCCCCAGTGCGGCGCCGATGATTTCGGCGTGGCCGGGAGAGGTGAGCCCGGGCCCGATCACCTCCTGCATCGCGATGACATCGGCGTCGAGCGGGCGCAGCACATCTGCGATCCGCTCCGGCCGGGTCCGACGATCGAGGCCCCGGCCGCGATGGATGTTGTAGGTGACGATCCGGAGGTTCACGGTCAGCGGGTGATCCCTGTCCGGCGTCTGACGGGCTGGATATCCTGGCGCCAGACCTGGCCTTCCTCCAATGCAAATGCGGTGGTCACACCAGGCTGAGTCAACAGGCGGTCGAAGATCCGCGCGCTGGCCAGGTCGCTGCGATCAAATTCACGCGTGGCGGCCATCACGTAGGTGCCGGCGGGGAGTCCGCGGATCTCGTACCGGCCCAGCGAGTCCGGGTAGACCAGCTGCGTGTACCGGCTGAGCGGCGTCCAGTGCAGCGGACTGGTGGAGAACGCCACGACGGCATAACTCTGGACATCGTCGTTCTTTTCCGCGGTGACGAACCCGCGCACGACGGTCTGGCGGTCCGAGAGGACGACGGTGAAGCCGGTCACGGTTTCGTTGTAGTCGAACGGCCTTGCGATGTCGGTCACGTCCGCGCCCTGGTACTCGACGCGTTTCATGTACCAGCCCGGCGGCAACCCGTCCGCGCGAAAGAAGTGGCGGCCCGCCATCACGCCGCGGATCGTCCACTGATCGTCCGGGGCCACGTAGCCGGAGACCGAGTCGCCGAACTCGTTGCCGTCTTCCATCGGCATGCGGATGATGAGGCCCCTGCGGTCGAGGGGCAGCCGGCCCGAGGTGGTTTCCCACTCGACGTTGCCCGAGACTACCGCGCCGCGTGACAACGTCATGTCGGTGTTTTGACGGTCGGTGCCTTCGACGTTCAGCGTAAAGACGCCGAAGAGCGTGATCCCGTCGCGCTCGGTTGCGCCGCGGGCCTGTATGCGGTACCGGCCGGGCGGCACGTTCGAAAACAGGAACTGTCCGCCCGGTTCCATTGCGGGCTCCGTCGTGGTGAACAGCGAGAACTGGGCGTTGCTCATCGGGCTCATGATGACGGCCGCAGCGATCAACTGCTTCGACACGCCGCCGGCTTCGATCGGCGTGCTGATCGAGCCCTGTACCCGGGAGGGACGAATGATCTGCAGCTTGAACTCGAGGCGCTCAGCGGCGATCCCGGGGTCAAGGGTGATGCGGGTCGCTTCGTCTGGGAACACCACACCGGGGTAGAAGGTTGGGGAATAGAGCAACTGCCCGTCCTTGTCGCCGATATTGCCGAACGCCGGGTCGAAGGCGGTCACGTAGTACTGGCCCGGGGGCACTCCGACGAGGCGGAATTCACCGCGGTCATCGGTGATCGCCTCGGACACCGTCACCAGGGTCCGGCGGTCCCCCTCGAATATCGGCCGCATGGCCTCGACGAGGGCACCGGCAAAGGGGGTGCCGTCCTCGTCGAGCACCCGGCCCGCGATCGACACGTGCTCCAACAACCGGACTTCGACGTCTTCCTTGACTTCATCCTGAGCCAGGGAAATCAGCGTCGGCGTCACCGACGGGGGCGCCTCCCCGAAGGCGCGCGGGGCGAACCCGGACTTGGTGACCGTCAGCAGGAAGGTGTCGGTGGCGGGCAAATCCGTGAACCGGAAGGTGCCGTCAGCGGCGGTCAGCAGGACGCGGGGGAAGGGCAGCCACAACGTGCCGTCCGGGGCCTGCCCGCTCGCCGTGAGGATGACGCGGGCGCGGGCAATGGGGGCGCCCGATTCAAATGCGAGCACGCGGCCCGCGAGGACGCCGCGCGGGGGGGGCGGCGGTGTGGCATCCGTCTGCGGTACTTCGATGGGCTGTCCAGGGCGCAGGGGCTGCCCGGCCGCGTCCGTGGGGGTCGCGACGCGGGTGGCCGCGCTTCCGCCGCCGCACGCGGCCGTCACAAGCGCCAGGGCTGCACAGGTCGCCACCAGACTGGGGAGCCGCAGTATGGGGCGGACGTCTCGCATGGCCCTATGATAGTCCGATGGGTCGCCTCCGTACCGAATTCGACGTCACCTGTCCGTGCTGCCAGAGCACACTTGTCATCGACGAAGGCCTCCAGCGGGTGGTGCGGCACGTGGAACCGGCACGCACCGACAAACCCGAACTGGACGACGCGCACCGCATCCTCGCGGAGGAACAAGCCAGACGGGAAGCCCTGTTCGAGAAGTCGGTGCTGTCGGAAAGGCACCGCGGCGACGCGCTCTCGAAGCGTTTTGAAGACGCCCTCAAGCAGGCGCAGGCCGAACCGGTGTCCAAACCCACGCGGGACTTCGACCTCGACTAGGTGCCCGCGACGCCGCTTCGCGGGATCGATGTGGGACGCACGGGCGCTCCAGCCACCTTCATCGTTGTCGCGAGGTGAAGTGCGGGGGTAGTTCAGTCCAGGTGGACCGGTCGTAGTACGCCACCGGTTTCACACCCGGGTGCGCACGTCTGAATGTGAAGTACCGCCGTCGCAGCCGATCGACCCGTGCGGGAGAGACGCGGATCGCGGTGTGCGGAATCTCGTAGAGCAGGCGCTCCACCTTCCAGACGTGGCCGGTGGAGAACCGCCAGTCGTACCGTCCCAGCACACGAAGATCCACCATGCCGTAGGCGCGCACACACCCCGTCGTGTCGATATACGGCTCGACGTAGCTCAGCGCCAGATCGCGCAACGACCGGAACAACGGCTTGCGTCCATGGAGGCCCGGGTCGCGGGACCTGGCGACCGACCCCCACCCGGTGCGTGTCTTGTAGACGAAGATCACGTGGTCAAGTCCGTCGATCGACTCAAGACTCATGACCGTGGGCGGATACCCGTGTTGTTCAAGAATCACGGCGGCCGTGAGCGCCGCTTCCAGGCAGTGCGCCATGCCCGTCGCTACGACACTGCGGAAGGTGCGTTGTTGCGGTCCTCCCGGTGGCGGTTCGGTGTTGTAGGCGAGGCCGTTCAGATAGCGCTGCACGGCGCGTGGTGTGGCCAGGCGGTCCACGACGCGCCGTTCGGCGCGCGTGAAACACGAGCGATCGGGTGAACTATCGGGCCAGGTGCGCACGCAGATCCGCCAGCGCAGTGCGAGGAGTCCAGTCGCTGCCGGGATAGATCTTCAGCAGCGTGCCGTCGGCCGCAAATAACGCGGTGCGCAGATTGTGTGTGATTTCAGTCGCGCCGTCGCTGCCGCGGATCACGCCGACGCCGAATGTGCCGGCGAGCCGATCCACGGTGACGCGGTCCCCGGTAAGAAACGTCCATGTAGATGTGTCCGCCTTCAGCGTGGCCGCGTGGGCGGCCAGTACCGCGGGTGTGTCGTACTCGGCGTCGAAGGAGATCGACAGGAGCTGCAACTGGCCACGCAACGCGGGGTCGTCAGCCACCGCCCGCTGGATCGTGACAAAGTGCCGATCCATGAGCGGACAGTAGTTGGGGAGCGGGCACCGCGTGTAGATGAACGTCACGAGCACCGGTGTGCCGCGCCATTCCGCCAGTGAACGCCGGTGGTCGGTCTGATCGATCAACGCGGCGTCCGGCATCGGATCGCCGACTTCCAGGATGCCGCCGGCCATGGCCACTTCGTTTGTGCCCTGCGGCAGCGGCGCCATGCCGGTGCGCGTGATGGCGGTCACTTGGTACTTCAGGCCGTCGACTTCGAGCGTGGCGGCGATCAGTTCGCCCGGCTCACGGCCCACCATCAGCGAACTGGCCACCACGGGGAAGCTCATCGTCATCCCCGGCATGTACCCGGGAATGTCATCGTGTTTGATCGTCAGTTCCTGACTGTTGTCCTTGACGGCCAGAATCTGTCCCGTCAACGCGTACTGCTTCGGAGGATCCGGCCTGTTACACCCTGTCGTCACACCTGCGGCGAGCAGGAGGACCAGCCACGCACGGCATGTCATGGCTGCCTACTGCCCCTGGGAGGCGCCGACCACCCAGCCGTCCTTGAGTTCGATGATGCGCGACCCGTATTCGGCGTTGGCCTCCGAGTGCGTGACCTGGATGATCGTGGTGCCTCCGTCATTGAGCTTCTTGAAGAGTGCCATAATCTCGCGGCCCTGACTTGAGTGCAGGTTCCCCGTGGGTTCATCGGCGAGGATGACCTTCGGGTTGGCGATCACCGCGCGCGCGACGGCGACCAGCTGTTGTTGTCCGCCCGACAACTGGTTGGGGTACAGGTCCTTCTTGCCGACGATCGAGAAGCGATCGAGGATGTCGCAGACCATGCTGTCGCGTTCAGCCTTCCTGATGTCGCGGTACGACAGCGGCACGTCGAGATTTTCGTAGACGGTCAGATGGTCGAGCAGGTGGTAACTCTGGAAGACGAAGCCGATGTGCTTCTTGTGCAGGGCGGCGCGGTCCTTGGGGCTCAGTCGATGCACGGGCTGCCCACCGAAGTAGTACTCGCCGCTCCAGGCGCTGTCGTGCATGCCGAGGATATGCAGCAGGGTGGACTTGCCGGCGCCAGACGGGCCCATGATCGAGACAAATTCACCGTCCTTGATGTCAGCGGTGATCCGCCGCAACACCCAGCTGCGGCTTGCGCCGTGGGCATACGATTTCTCGAGCTGCCGCAGCGAAATCAGCACGTCGCTGGTTCCCACCACGTCGCCCAGTGACGCGGGGGTCGGCTGCGGGGGGCGGGAGAAAAACGCCATGGCCGATGATACCCCGGCGGCGTTCACCGGCGACCCGCCGCTATCCACCGAAAGAACCGGGCGCCGCAAAATGACTGTTTCTCACCCACAATTATCACGTGGTGCCTATCCGTGATCCGTGGCCAGACGTTGACGGAACTGGAAACACAGCTCGACCCTCGAGGCGATGATGACGTCGATGTTCTTCTTTCTTGTGCCGATGATCTGTCTGTCGGGCTTCATCTTCCCGATTGAGAACATGCCACCGGTAAGGGGTTGGCTGGGACATCCTGTGGCCCCAGTTCGCCGCCATGGGCGCCTGGGGCGTCACCGTGCTCGTCGTGGCGGGGATGCGGTACCGGAAGACCGCGTAGGGCGCGCTGGGTGGTATCGTAAGCGCCGATGCAGATCCATGTCGGCACGTCCGGTTACAACTACCCGGAGTGGAAGGGCACGTTTTATCCGGATCCGTTCCCCGCGTCGAAGATGTTCGCTTATTACGCCGAGCGCTTCCGCACGGTGGAGATTAACTACACGTTTTATCGGATGCCCACGCCGAAGCTGACCGAGGGCTGGCGTGCGCAGGCGCCGGATGGGTTCTCATACACGCTGAAGGCGCCGAAGCGCATCACGCATGACCGGCGTCTGGTGGATTGTGCTGACGCCCTGACGATGTTTGTTGAGAGTGCGCGGGGGCTGCAGGAACACCTCGCGTGCCTGCTGTTCCAGTTGCCGCCGAACTTCCGCGCCGATGCGGGGAAACTCGCGTCGTTCCTGTCACTGATTCCCTCCGACATGCGGGCGGCGTTTGAATTCCGGCACGACTCGTGGTACTCGGACGACGTGTTCGCACTGCTGTCGAAGCACAACGTGGCCCTGTGCATCGCCGACATGGGCGACAAGACCACGCCGCTCGTGGCCACGGCGACACACGGCTACTTCCGCCTGCGTGACGAAGGATACGGGCCTGCCGACGTTACCAGATGGGCCGGAACCGTGGCGTCGTTCGCCGACAAGTGGGCTGACGCGTTCGTGTATTTCAAACACGAAGACGAAGGCAAAGGACCGGAGTTCGCCAAACAGTTCGAGGCTCAGCTATGAAACACATCGCCATCGCCGGTTTCGTCGTCCTGTCGACTCTGGCTCCTGTGGCGAGTCAGACCCAGGCCGCTCGGCCGACCACACTCGCCGGGAGGTCCACCGTGTATGCGCCGAACGGAGTGATTGCGACCAGTCAGCCGCTGGCGACATCTGCGGGACTGGCCGTGTTGCAGCGCGGAGGCAACGCCATCGATGCCGCGGTGGTGGCCGCTGCCGTGCTGACGGTGGTCGAACCGAACATGACGGGCGTGGGCGGCGACCTGTTCGCCATGGTCTGGTCCGCCCGCGACAAGACGCTCCATGGACTCAACGCGACGGGTCGCAGCGGGGCCCTGATGACGCGCGAGACGATGGCTGCGAGGGGACGGACGCGGGTGAGCCAGGGCATCGAGGCGGTCACCATTCCGGGTTCGCTCTCAGGCTGGTCGGCGCTGCTCGAGAGGTTCGGCACCCTCACACTCGCGCAGGCACTGGCGCCGGCGATTGAGATCGCCGAGCACGGATTCCCGGTCACGCCGATCATCGCGTCGCAGTGGGCCGATGAGGAAGCGCTCCTGCGTCGCGATGACGGGGCGCGTTCGGCCTTGTTGGTGGACGGCACACGGGCGCCGAAGGTGGGGGAGTGGTTCCGGATGCCGGACCTGGCGCGCACCTATCGCGAGATCGCATCGGAGGGGCCGGGATATCTGTACGGCGGTCCCCTCGGGCGCCGGATCGCCGAGTTCGTGCAGCAGAAGCAGGGTTTCCTCACGCCCGACGACTTTGCCGCACACACGGTGGACTGGGTGCAGCCCATCAGCGTGCCGTACGGTGGGTACCGGTTGTGGGAACTGCCTCCGAACAGCCAGGGCGTGGCCGCACTTGAGATGCTGCGGTTGCTCGAAGGCACGGACCTGAAGGCGCTAGGCCACAACTCGCCGGCCTACCTGCACCAGCTCATTGAAGCCAAGAAACTGGCGTACGCCGACATCGAGCACTATGTGGGCGACCCCGCGGCCATGACCGTGCCGGTCGAGCACTTCCTGTCGGACGCTTATATCCGCGAACGGCGGCTTCTGATCGATCCCGCCAGGGCGATGGAGCGTGCCGAGCCCGGCCGCGCATCGACTGCCAGCGACACCATCTACCTCGCGGTCGCAGACAAGGACGGTAACATGGTGTCCTTCATCAACTCCGTCTATGACTACTTCGGATCCGGCATCGTCGTTCCGGGCACCGGCATTCTGCTGCACGATCGCGGCGTCGGGTTCACGATGGCGGAGGGCCGCGCGAACACGGTGGGGCCGAAGAAGCGGCCGTTCCACACGATCATTCCTGCGTTTGTCACGAAGACGACGAGATTGAGCGGAGTGCTGCGCGATGCATCCGGTGACGAACCGTATCTGGCCTTTGGAGTGATGGGAGGCGCGATGCAGCCACAGGGGCATGTGCAGGTGCTGCTGAACATGTTGCTCTTCGGGATGGACCCGCAGCAGGCGTCCGATGCGGCCAGATTCCGCCACATGTCCGGCCGCCGCGTGGCGTTGGAGTCGCCGATAGATGATGCGGTGCGAGCGGCACTTGCGAAGATGGGCCACGAGATTATCGATGAGCGGAATGTTGCGTTCGGCGGCGCCCAACTTGTGCTCAAATTGCCGCGCGGCTGGGCGGCGGGATCCGATTCGCGCAAAGACGGGCACGCGGGCGGACACTGACGGTCCAGGGCCCAGGGGGCGGGTCCTTGGGTCTATGGGGCCACGGGGGGGGGAAATGCGCAAAGGGTTGTTCGCATTCGCGGCGTTGGTGGTGACAGTCGTGGCCGTTTTGTCGCGGCCGGTGGTGGAGGCGACCACGCAGGCGTCCGGGGTGACGGCGCTTGTGGGCGGAACCCTGATCGATGGTTTCGGGGGCACGCCGATTCGCAATTCGGTGATCCTCGTGCGTGGAGAGCGCATTACGGCCGTCGGCACGGTCGGCACACTGGCGGTGCCTGACGGCGCGACGGTCATCTCCACCGAAGGCATGTCCGTACTGCCCGGCCTGTGGGACATGCATGTGCACCTGATGATTGCAGGGCACTCCGACTACACGCACTGGGACAAGACGTACCCTGCGCGCTTCGAGAACGAAATCATGCCGGCCTCGGCGCATCAGCTGCTGCGGGCCGGTGTGACATCGGCACGTGACCTTGGCGCTCCGCTCGAAGCCAGCATCAACGTTCGTACACGCATCAATCGCGGAGAGATTCCCGGTCCGCGGATGTACATGTCCGGGCCGTTCATTCAGAAGGCGCCCTATCCGGGGACCGAGCAGTTCCGATGGGGCGTGAATGGCGTGGACGACGCGAGGGCCAAGGTCAAGCGACTGGCTGCCGCGGGCGTGGATGTCATCAAGCTGATCGACCAGGACCAGATGACGCGCGCGGAGGTCGAGGCGGTCGTCAGCGAAGCCCACGCCAACGGTCTGCCCGTGGTGGGGCATTCGCATCGGCCTGAAGAAATCCGGCTGGGAATGCAGGTGGGCGTGGACAACTTCGAGCATACCGGACTGGCGACGTCTCCCGAATACCCCGAAGACGTCATGGCCGCGATTCGCGAGCGCACGGCGCAGATGAACAAGGGCCCGTTTTATTGGACGCCCACCGTGCAAGGACTCTTCAACTACGAATATCTGCGCGACAATCCGGAGTCGCTCGACGACCCGTCCTGGCAGTTGGGGCTTGGCGCCGACATCGTGAACGACATTCGCCAGTCGCTCCGTAAGCCTGGAGAACTCGGCTACTTCCAGCTCACGCCGGCACGCAAGCCGACACTCAAGCGGAAAGTTACTCAGTTGCGCGAAGCTGGTGTGACGCTGCTCATCGGCACTGACAGCGGCATTCCCACGCAGTTCCACAGCCAGAGCACGTGGAACGAACTCGATGTCTGGGTACGCGAGATGGGGATTCCCGCGATGGAGGCAATCCGCAGCGCCACCTACTGGCCGTCGCTGATGATGAAGAAGGATGCCGATGTCGGCACGATTACGCCGGGGAAATATGCCGATATCATTGCCGTTCGTGGCGACGTGCTGAAGTACATCAATCTGCTGCAGCGTGTCGATTTGGTCATGAAAAACGGCGTCAAAGTCCGCTGACCGCCGCCGTCAGAAAATCCACGACGCGGGCTTCGGCCCAGTACCCGTCGTAGGCCGGGGTCGCCCGCGCGATGAAGCCGCAATGGCCGCCGTGCGACTGGATCGACACGGTGACCAGTGGATTGCTGCGCACCGCGTCACTCGTAAACTGCGACGTGGGGACAAACGGGTCATCATCGGCCGCAATGATGAGTGCGGGTACCTGAATAGCGTCAACGACGCGAAGGGCGCTGGCCAGCTGGTAGTAGTTCGCCGCAGTCCCGAATCCATGCGACGGCGCCGTGTAGGCGTCGTCAAACTGGCGGATGGTCCGGATGCGGCTGAGCGGAGTGAGTGCGAAACGGCCGGGCCACAACGCCGCTTTGCGTCGCATCCGGGCCTTCAGGCCGCGCACAAAATTCCACTGATAGAACATGTTGGCGGGCTGTTCGAGGGCGTCCACGCAGAGGGCGAGATCGATCGTGGGGCTGACGGCGGCCACAGCCACGATCGGCAGATCCGATGCGGAGGCCGCCTCGCCGGCGAGCTTGAGCGTCAGGTTGCCGCCCAGGGAGTAGCCGGCGATCGCAATGCCCGGCATCGGCACTTCAGCGTGAAGCACTTTGAGCACTGCGATGGGGTCCGCGGTGAGCCCGGAGTGATACAGCCCTGGTGAGAGGTGCTCGGTCCCTCCGCAGTTGCGCTGGTTCAGGAGCACCAGGTTCCAGCCGCGGGACCAGGCCTTGTCGGCGAGGCCGCGCATGTAGTGGGCTTCGCTCGATCCTTCAAGTCCGTGGAGGCCGAGCAGGGTTGGCGCCGTGGAACGGGACGGCTGCCAATAACAGTCCGCGCGCACGTGCGAGTCCTCATCAACGGCAATGAACCGTGTGAGCGGGCGCGGCAATCCTGGCAGCCGACGTGGCCGTGCCCAGGCCGCGATCGTCATGACGTGACCGTTGGAGAGCCCCGCAGCCGGCGCGAACCGCGAATCAACGGAGGTCAAAAATGACGAACTGATCATTGCGATACAGGACGGGCAGGTCGAGCTGGTGCGCGGCCTCCACGATGACGACATCTGCCTCGTACGAGGCGGCAAGCGCGCGCGCCCTGGCAGTGGTGAGCAGAGGGAAGTCGACAAGGTCGCGCGTGCGGGCCGCTACACGAACCGCCACGTCGCGACTGTAGAGCGCGAGGGCGCTGTCTTTCACGCCCTCAAGCACGGTGTCCCTGCCTGCGGCGATGCGCACACTGACGCCGTATTTCCAGGCGTGATCCGGGTCGGCGAGAACGTGCCAGTCCGCCGGTTGTGAGCGCAGCCACGTCATCGCGTCCACCCATGGAGTCTTCGGGAGGTCCACCGTGACGAGCTGCCGTTCCGGCTGCCAGACTTCGAGCAGGTAATACCCGCGAGCGGCTGCTGCGATCGCGAGGAGGGCGACCGCGACGATGGCCAGACGTGGCGTCCGTGTGATCCACCACGCCACAGAGGCGAGCGTGAGGAAGTCGAGCACCCAGAACACGCGCGTGATCTGCAACTGGACGGCCAGCGCGAGATCCAGTGCGGTGAGCGGAATCGAGATCGCGAACACCGCGGTGAGCGCCACAGTGGCTGCGACGAGGGCGGACTCTCCCTGGACGGCCAGGCCACGGCGCTCGCGTGCTCGCCACGTCCACCAGATCACGACGGGGTACGCAAGGTTCAGCAGCCACGCATCGAGGGGCCATTCGGTGGGGAAGAGATAGTCCTTGGTGTCGAGCACCTGGAGCCACAACGCATCCATGGTGACCAGTCGTCCGGCAAGTGGGCCGACACTCACCGCCCATACGGCCGCCAATCCACCCAGCACCCCGATCGTCCCAATCTGCCAGCGCCACTCAGGATGCCGCACGGCCGCGCCGGCGATTACCGCCAGTCCAAACCACAAAGCGGTCGTGGGATGCAGCACACCCGCCATTGCCACACACAGCACGGCCACGCCGAACCGGTTGCGGACGATGGAGGCGAGCGCGAGTACGCCGAGCCCGAATGCCATCTGCCGAGGGTGCATGTACCCTTCCAGCGAGTTGGCACCGGTTTTCGCGATCCGATGCCGCATCGTGAGCAGAAGGCCAAACGCCGCGACCGCCCACCAGGAGAACTGGAGGCTGCGGGCGAAGTACACGGCGGCGGCGATCAACACGAGCAGGGAGATGAGGTAGAAACCGGCCGCCACGCCGGGCAGAGAGCCGGTGGTGGCCTGCACGACACCGGCCATCAACTGGTCGGAGGTCATCAGGCTGGATTGCGCGTCGAGCAGTGCCGAGTCGCGTGGGAAGAGGGTGGGGTCGAGCAGATGCTGAATCGCCGGGACGTAATAGGCCTGGTCCGAGACGCCGAATCGATACCCCCCGGAGTTGGCGGTCGCCAGGACGACAAACAAAGCGGCGGCACCGGCTCCAGCGGCGATGCGGCCCGCGAGGCTTCCGCGTCTCACATCCGCTCGTCGGCAGTGGGGCCGTACATCGCCGGCACCGGGACGTCCAGCAGGCGAAGGTACACGCTGAGTTGGCCGCGATGATGCACGCTGTGATTGATCACGAAGGACTTGAACGCGGCGATTCGCGGCACGGTCATCATGACCTCGCCATTCCGTGTGAGCCGCCATGGCGCCTGCAGCTCCGCGTCACTGAGCATCGTCAGCAGCTGCCGCACGGCGACGACCGCCGAATCAAATGCCGCCAGCACCTCCGCGGGTGTCCCGTGCGCGGGCGGAGGTGTGGCTGGAGCCGACGAGAGGTCGTAGTCAGGCTGCGTGAGGATGCGTTCACCCCAGCGGGGGATACGCGTCAGGTGCGTTGAGAGTGCGCCAAGCGTGAAGGACTTTGGATGGGGCGTCCAGTCGAACGACGCCGCCGGGCTGCGTTCGAGCAGCCGGCGCGTGACGGCCATCTCCTGATCAAACTCAGGCAGGAGCCCCTGGACCATCATCAGCCCCCGAAGTTCACGCGAGGATTGACCTTCGCGCTGTCGGGAATCTCATAGTACGGGTATTCGTCGAAGCTGAAGATCGACGCGGTGATGTTTGACGGAAACTGGCGGCGCATCGTGTTGTACGCCTGCACCTTCTCGTTGTACCGCATGCGCTCGGTGGACAGCCGGTTCTCGGTGCCCGCCAGTTCATCCATCAAACGGTTGAACGTCGCGTCGGACTTCAACTGGGGATACGCCTCCATGACCACGAGCAGGCGGGCGAGGGCGGAACTCTCGGCGTTTCCCGCTTCGATTTTCTGCGCGGGTGTCGTGGCGCCGGCCATCTTGGCGCGCGCATCGGCGACCGCACCAAACACATCCTTCTCCTGCTGGGCGAACCCCTTCACGGTTTCGACAAGATTCGGAATCAGGTCGCTGCGGCGCTGCAGCTGATTTTCGACCTGCGCCCACTGGCCCTTGATGGCCTCTTCCTGAGCCGTGAATGTGTTGTACGAACATCCGGAGCCGGCGACGCCGACGACGAGCACGACAGCAACCGATAGAAGTCTACGCATGGCCACCACTTTACCACCCACCGGACGCGCCGCCGCCGCCGCTGCGGCCGCCACCAAACCCACCGAATCCTCCGCCGCCACCGCCAAACCCGCCACTGCCAAAGCCGCCGCCGAAGCCGCCAAGGCCGCCGTGCCACCCGCTCCAGGTGTTCCGACGCGATCGTCGATTAAAGGGTGTCGAGCCACCGCCGGAGTTCCGGGCGATGGCACTGATGACAAAGAAGATGATCAGAGCAATCGTGAACACCTTCTGGGCGCCGGGCGCGATCGAATTCGTGTCCCGCTGCCGGGCCGGCGCCTGGGGGGCCACGTCGGTCAGGGTCACTCCGCGCGCGGCGGCCAGTCGCCACACCAGCGCCTGCGTGGCCTCCACCAGGCCGGCGCCGTACCGATCCTGCCGGAACGCCGGCAGCAGGGCGGTCCGAATGAGTTCACCGGCGTACCCGTCGGTCACAAACTCTTCAAGGCCGTACCCCACCTCAATGCGCACCTTGCGATCCTCAACGGAGACCAGCATCAACAGACCGTTGTCCGAGGTCCTCGTGCCGATGCCGGCCTGCTGAAACATCCGCACCGCGTACTCTTCAATCGACCCGTACGGCGCCATGTTCCTGATGGTTGCGACCACGATGACGTCGCCCGACGCGGCCTGCAGCGCCCGAATCAGACGATCGATCTCCGTGGCCGACGAAGGGTCGATGACGTTGGCGAAGTCATTGACCGTGTTCGTCAGCGCCGGGATGGTGGCCTCCTGCGTCTGCGCAAACGCCGGCGAGGTGCGCGTTGCGAGCAGCAGCACCAGGACAGACAGCGCGGCACCGGCGCTTCGTCGGGTCACTGTCGCCATGCGTCCGCGAAGGCCCACAGGGTTTCGGCCGAGAGCAGATACGCGTTCATGAAGTCCGGCGACTTGACCAGCTCACCCGCGCGCTCCGGATGGGCGTCCAGTGCCAGCACTCCGCGCAGCACTTCCGCCGGAAGGCCAATGTGGGTTTCCCCAAACGCGACAAGTGCGTCGTCGTTGTCAGAAGTGGCGCCGGCGTCCTGATGGCTGAGACGTGCGACGTTGGCGAGGAGTACGCGCAGGGGGGCGGCCGACTGCTCGAGCATCACGGCCTGTTCGTGGTGGTGATCGGCCGCGTGCAGCCAGCCCTGGCGCATGTGGATGAGGAACGCTTTCGCCTGAATCTCACAGGCGCGGCGAATGTCGGCATCCGCGGGGCGCGCCTCGTCAAACGGTGCGGTGCCGGCAATGACCAGATGGCGATCGAGGATTGCGCCGTATTCAAGCGGGAAGGCGTCGAAGGATCGTCGAAACTCGTCCGGTGTCAGGAGCAGCGGCGTGTCGAGACCGTCGTGATGCCAGCGATCCACGAGGGGCGCAAGGGCCTGCAGGTCGTCGGCCGCGAGGCGCGTGGCAAACGCCACGGCACGCGTCGGGCTGTACGCGACGAGCGCCACAAACCGCTCGTCGAGCACACGCTGCAGGTCTGACGCCAGGCGGTCCATCGCCCGGCGCGCGGAAGAAGTGAGGTCAAGTGGAGGACGAGCCATCGTCCTCCAATTGTATGGCGCATGAGCGGCGCGGCCGAAGCCGCGCCCTATGAGGCCGCGTTCTTCTCGGGCACGCGCTTGGCGTACCAGCCCGCGTCGCCCATGCCGCCGAGGTTGGCCGTGCCCTTCAGCGCCGCCCCCGCGGCGTCAATCTCGCCGATGAAGTGCATCTGGGTCTCCGTGCCTTCGGCATTGATGGTGACGACGAAGTCGAGCTTGTTCCCGGTGACGGTGCCGACGAGCGGGTACTTGCCGTACCGGCCCGCGTAGGTGCCGGTCAGTTTCTCCGCGTCCTGCGCAAACGTCAGCACGATGCTGGCGTTGCCGACTTCCATCTCCAGCGTCGTCTGCCACGCGCCTGCAACCTTCGCGGGTGGCGCGGCCTTCTCTTGAGCAAAGGCAGCTGCACTGAGCAGCACAGCCAGCGCAGCGAGCAGGACTGTGGACCGCATCAGAGCCCCTTCGCGCGAACGGCGGTGAACGGGAAGCTCCCCATGTCACCCAGCGACATCGTCCCGGCGAGTTTGCCGTCCTTGAGTGTGCTTTCGAACCAGATCTCGATCATCTGGCCACCCGCATCGAAATTGATGGCGAAGCCCAGCACGCTGTCCTTGAATTCGCCGGCGATATTCGTCGGACCCTGCGGACTTTCGAGCGTGCCGGTGACCTTGTTGGCGGCGTCGATCTTGACATCGAGTGCGAGCTGCATCGCGCCCTGCGGGCTCTGCAGGTCGACGGTCCACTTGCCCACGTACGACGCGGCGACTGCGGGATCAACCGGGGCCGGTTTGGCTTCGGGCTGGGCGGCAGGTGGCGCGGCGGCCTGGCGAGCGAACGCCGGCATGGCAACTGACAAAGCCGCCAGAGCGGCCAGCGTAACAAGTGTGCGCTTCATCTCTTTCTCTCCCTTTTTGGTCGTGCGGGTTGGGACCGCTCCAGTTCGGCGAGTTTCAGCTCAGCCGCCTGTTCGATAACGCTTCGAAGCATAGCACCGGTCGCGCCGCCGCCAGCCTTCGGGTTGTTCAGCCACAGCGCCGGGTCCTGAGCGGCCATGATGGCGGGGAAGTCCTCCCCGGACTTCACACTGAGCGGCGCAAACTCGGTGATATCCAGATCGCCAGACCACTCGTCGCGGTGTTTGATAAGCAACCAGCTGGGTCCAGTCGCCTTCTGGCCCGGTCGCTGATAACCACGCGTGCGCACCAGGACCCAGGATCCCTTGAGTTTGTAGCCATCAAGCCGGAACTTCAGGTCGCCCTTGGCGAGAGCGGCATCCACGTCGGGTGACTCCGGCGCCCATGTTCCCGAATCCCACAGCATGACGATGCCGGCTCCGTAGCCTTCAGGAATCACACCCTCGAAGGCGCCGTATTCGACTGGATGATCCTCCACCTGCGCCGCGAACCGTTTGATGGCCGGGTCCAGCGACGGCCCTTTGGGCACCGCCCAGGAGAGCAGCACGCCGTTGTGTTCGAGCCGCAGGTCGTAGTGCAGATGACTGGCCAGGTGTTTCTGTACGCAGAAAAACAGCGGCGCATTCTTGCGGCGACGCCGCGCTTTTGCCTCATCACCCCTGGGCTCGGGTGACGAGGCAAAGTTACGTTTTTCCTGGTATTTCCTGAGGCCCACGCCCCTACTTCACGCCGTGCATCATCTTGGTGAGCCGGCCCGAGAAGGTGAGCATGATGACGCCGGCAATGACGCCGAACAGGCCGACCACGCCAAACAGATTCTGCAGCGGCATCGTCTCGTAGAGGCCGGCCATTTCGCCGCCGAGGTAATTGCCCACCGACGCACCCAGGAACCAGACGCCCATCATCAGCGACACGATGCGGGCTGGCGCGAGCTTGGTCATGGAACTCAGGCCTACCGGGCTCAGGCACAACTCAGCCCAGGTGTGGAGCAGGTACGTGAGCGACAGCCACAGCGGGCTGACGAGCCCCCCTGATGCGGCCAGTTGCGCGGCCGGAATCAGCACCAGGAATCCGAGGCCGACGCCGATCAGGCCGAACGAAAACTTCACCGGACTGGCCGGCTGGCTCTCGCCGAGCTTCACCCAGAGCCACGCAAAGACGGGCGCGAACATTACGATGAACAGCGCGTTGAGTGACTGGAACCAACTGCTGGGGAAGGCGTACCCGAAAATCCGGTTGTCGGTGCTGCGATCGGCGAACAGATTCAGCGTGGAGCCCGCCTGTTCAAACACCGACCAGAACAGCGCGGCCGCAACAAAGAACACCGTGATGACCCACAGGCGTCCACGCTCTTCCTTCGTCCATTGGTTACCCATGAACAGCCAGCCGAAAAATCCGAGGGTGACCGCAATCAGCACGTAGCGATATCCACCCGTCACTTCCTCGGGAGTGATCGTGATGCTGCCGTTGGCCAGCGCCGCTCCGACCACGGCCATCGCCACCAGCGCCGCCGCAAACCACATCGTCGACTTCTTCTTGAGCCGATCGAAGGCTTCCGGAGAGGAGGCCGGGCTGGGCTTGAGGCCCGCTTCACCCAGGTGACGACTACCCAGGACGTACTGAATCAGCCCCAGGGTCATGCCCACCCCCGCCGCACCAAAGGCCCAGTGCCACGACGAATTGGGATTCATGCCCATGCTGCCCAGCCAGCCGCGGAAGCCCTCGTCCTGCGCGAGCAAGCCCGTGATGAGCGGACCGATGAACGCGCCGAGGTTGATCCCCATGTAGAAGATGGAGAAGCCGGAGTCCCGGCGGATGTCCTTCTGGCTGTACAACTGGCCAACGATGACGCTGATGTTGGGTTTGAGCAGACCGGTGCCGAACACAATCAGAATCAGGCCGAGATAGAACGTGGCGTTGGCGGGGAAGGCGAGCGAGAAGTGGCCGGACGCGATGAGAATGCCTCCGTAGAGCACGGCCTTGCGCTGGCCGATCAGCCGGTCGGCGATCCAGCCGCCGGGAAGACTCAGCAGGTAGACCATGGAGGTGTAGGTGCCGTAGATGGCGGCGCCGGTGGCAGTGCCGAGGCCCAGTCCGCCCATTTCGACGGGCGCGGTCATGTAGAGGATGAGGAACCCCCGCATCCCGTAATAACTGAACCGTTCCCACATTTCAGAGAAGAACAGAGTGGACAGCCCGCGCGGGTGTCCGAAAAACGACTTGTCTGAGCTGGTGGGCGCCATGCCCGCAGTTGCCGTTGATGCTGCCACGTGTCAGTCCTCCTGAAGCTTGCGTCGGCGGATGTTACTTCGGTTCCGGCACAAAACCCGGAGGGAGGGCGGAGCCCTTGCCGAAGAAATACTCTTCCATGTGTTTGGCAACGAGCTGCTGGGCTTCCTTCTGGAAAGGCAACAGGCGATACTCGTTGAGAATCATCTTCATCTGCTCCTCCCACATCGTCCAGGCCTCCTGAGAGACCTGTTCGTAGATGCGTTGGCCGAGCGCGCCGGGCCAGGGAGGCGAGGGGAGGGCCGGGAGTTCGCGATGCAGTTTGACGCAGTGGACAGTGCGGGCCGGAACATCGGCAGTCATGATGCCCACGCATCTTACTGCACACAGCTGGTTTGTGTGTTGGTGCTGCTGGTTCTGGCGGGGTTGCTGGCGCCGGCCACCGCGCAGGCCCAGTACTTCGGCCGGAACAAGGTCCAGTATCGGACCTTCGACTTCCGCGTGCTCACCACCGAGCACTTTGACGTCTATTACCACCAGGAGGAAGCCGAGGCGGCCCGCATCGTCGCGCGGATGGCCGAGCGCTGGTATGCACGGCTGTCCCGGTTTTTCACCCATGAGCTGCGGGGCCGGCAACCCCTGATTCTGTACGCCGCGCCGGCGCACTTCCGGCAGACCAATGCCATTGAAGGCGCCATCGGGGAGGGGACCGGCGGCGCGACCGAGGCCCTGAAACGGCGCATCGTGTTGCCGATGGCCGGGTCGCTCGCCGACACCGACCACGTGCTGGGCCATGAACTGGTGCATGCCTTCCAGTTCGATATCACCGGTGCGGACCCCCGCGACGCCGAGTTCAGTCTGCCCGGCATCCTGCAGTACCCGCTGTGGTTTGCCGAGGGGATGGCCGAGTACCTGTCGATTGGACCGGTGGATGCGCAGACGGCGATGTGGATGCGGGATGCCGCCATCACCGAGCGCCTGCCTCACCTGAAGGACCTGAACGACCCCCGACTGTTTCCGTACCGGTGGGGCCACGCGTTCTGGGCGTTCATCGGATCGACATACGGCGACCGCGCGGTGTCGTCGCTGCTGCGGTCGGCCGCCAATCCCCGATTCGACATGGCCGGGCTCGCGGCGCAGTTGGGGAGTGATCCCGATCGCTTGACCGAAGCGTGGCACGCGTCGATCCGGGCCGCCATTGCCGGCGTGCAGGCGGACCTGCCATCGCTGACGAGCGACCCGCGCCTGTTGCTCAGCGAAGACAACGGAGGCGGCCGCATCAACGTCGGCCCCAAACTGAGTCCTGACGGCACCCGGGTGGCGTTCTTCTCTGAGAAGGACCGGCTGTCGGTCGACCTGTTTCTGGCGCGCACCGACACGGGCAGGATCGAACGGAAGCTGATCAGTGCCGCGACCGATCCCCACTTCGACAGTCTGCAGTTCCTGCAGTCCGCTGGTGCCTGGCGGCCTGACGGACGGCAACTGGTGATCACGGTGGTGCGAAGCGGCCGGCCCGTGCTGGCATTCATCGATCCGGAGAACGGCCGCATTACGCGGGAAATCGTGCTTGAGGGACTCGATGATGCGCTGAGTCCCGCCTGGGCGCCTGACGGCCAGTCGCTCGTGCTCAGCGGCAATCGTGGCGGCCTCGTGGATCTGTATCTCGTGACCCTGCCGGCCGGTACCGTCACGGCGCTGACGTCCGATCCCTTCGCGGATCTCGAACCCGTCTTCACCCCTGACGGGCGCACCGTGGTGTTTACGACCGAGCGCTACAGCACGGATCTGGCCATGCTGCGTCCGGCAGAACTGCGGCTCGCCACCGTCACGCTGGCCTCGCGTGAGGTCGCGCCGCTGCACGCGTTTCTGCGTGGAAAACATCTGAGCCCGCAGGTGAGCCGTGATGGTCGCACGGTGACGTTTGTGGCCGACCCTGACGGCATCAGCAACCTCTACCGCATCGGCATCGAGGGAGGGCCCGTCACGCGATTAACCGCGATGGCGACCGGCATCTCGGGCATCGCGGGGACGAGTCCGTCGCTGTCGATGGCGGCCGACACCGATCGGCTCGCCTTCAGCGTGTTCGAGCGGGACGGACACGCGCTCTACATCCTCGATCCCGCCGACGTCATCGAGATGGTGCCCCCGGTGGTCTCGCAGGTCGCTTCTGCATTGACGCCCGAGGCCGCCAGCGGGCGCCCGCGCAGTTTGTCGAGCGTGGTCACGGGAGACATTACGCGTCTGCTCGGCGACTACGCGCGGGGACTGCCACCGGTCGGCCCGCCGGTGGCAGCGGAACCCTACACGCGCCCGTTGTCGCTCGACATCGTGACGCAGCCGACGGTAACGGCCGGCGTTGACTCGTTCGGCGGCTTTGTCAGCGGCGGCGTCGGTGCGATGTTCAGCGACATGCTCGGCGATCGCCTGCTGGGGATGGGGATTCAACTGTCCGACGACGTTGACGACATCGGCGGCCAGGTGTCGTACCTCAACCGGCGCCATCGCTGGAACTGGGCGGCGTCGGTCGAGTCGCTTCCGTACCGGCTGGGATACCTGCAATGGGAGCAGGATGAGGCGGCCGGCACCACGACACTCCGTCAGGTGATCGAGCGGCAGATCTACCGCGGCGGGTCCGCGATGACGATCTTTCCGTTCAGTCGCGCCACCCGGTTCGAGGCCGGCGTGGGGGCGCATGCGGTGGCGTTTAACCGTGAATTGCGAGATCAGATCTATGTGACCGAGACCGAGGCATTCATCGAGCGGCGCGAGTTGAAGGAGAAGACGGCCACCTCTCTCGGACTCTTCGAGCTGACCGGCGCCCTCGTCCACGATTCCTCGGTCTCTGGTCCGACGAGCCCGATTCTCGGACGCCGGTATCGCTTCGAAGCGCGATCGACGCGCGGCTCGCTGCAGTTCATCACGGCCACCGCGGATTGGCGGCACTATCTGATGCCGGTCCAGCCGGTCACGCTGGCCATACGCGCGGTGCACGTCGGCCGCTACGGCGCGGACGCAGAGCATTCCCAGTTGGCGCGCATGTATGCCGGCCATCAACAACTCGTGCATGGGTACGGCTTCGGATCGTACGAACCGGGGGAGTGCACGGCCTTTGATCCCGATCGGTGTTACGCCTTCGATCGCTTGTTAGGCAGCCGCGTGGCCGTGGGGAACATTGAGCTGCGTGCTCCGTTGCTGGGGTTGCTCCGCGGCGAACTCGACTACGGGTACTACGTGCCGCTGGAAATCGCGGCGTTCGTCGACGCCGGCGTGGCCTGGTCGTCGGGATCGAGTCCGTCATTTGTGGGCGGCGATCGGCGCCTGGTGCGGAGCTACGGCGCTGCGGTGCGCGCGAACCTCTTCGGTTTCATCACGCTGGAGTTGTCCGCCGCTCGAGCCCTGGACCGCGCCCGCCGCCCCTGGAAGTGGCAGCTCGGCATGGTCCAGGGCTTCTAAGTCATCGGGGAATCGGGGAATCGGGGAATCGGAAAGCGGTAATCGCTTCTCGATATTCGAGCAATCCGGGAATCGGGAAATCTGAATCTGGTAATCGGTAATCTGGTAATCGGTAATCGCCGCGGTCGATTGCCAGATTGTTCGATTACCAGATTGTTCGATTACCAGATGCAGATTCCCGACTCCCAGATTAGCGATTATCGAGAAGCGATTATCGCTTTCCGATTCCCCGATCCCCGATGTGTTACCGCCCTTTTCTGTCGCCGATGGCCCAGAGGAACGAGGCGGTCCGCATGAACAGCTGACCGTCCGAGATGGCGACGGTGCTCAGGCAATAGGGCGAGCAGTCATCGGCGAGACGGTTTGAGGCGAGGATCTCGAACTTCGGACCGGCGCGATACACCGTCGTGATGCCTTCTTCCTCGGTGGTGACGTAGATCTTTCCGTCAGCGAGAATCGGCGACGCGCTGTAGGTCCCGCTCGGCAGACGCTCCGGGCCATACACCGTGGCGCCGGTTCTGGCGTCGAGCGCGAACGCCACGCCGCCATCACGCACGACATAGAGCAACGTGCCGTCGCTGACCGGCGTTGGCACGTCGGGCCCCTGCGCAAACGACCACGCCACGTGTGTCGCCGCGACATCGCCCTTCCCACCAGGGCGAATCGCGACCATCGGATTGTTGCGCGTCGGAGCGATGATCAGATCCCCCACCATGGTGGGGGAGGCGACGATGCGATAGTTGCCGGCGCGCTGGGGATTCAACACATCGGCGCGCCAGTACTCAGCGCCGGTGGCCGGGTCGTGGCCCGAGATGACGTCGCCGCCGGTGATGACCAGTTCCGCGCGGCCGTTGGCCTCGACCCACAGCGGGGTCGTGTAGGAGTCGGGCGACTCGGCGCGCGCCTCCGTCAGACGGTCCACCTTCCAGATTGTCTTGCCGGTCGACGCGTCGATTTTCAACAGGTACGACGGGTCATCGGTCTTCATGCCGTGCAGGACCTGCACGTACAGCGCGTTGTGCTTCAGCAGCGGCGACGAGGCGTAGCCCCAGTTGAGGCCGAATCGGCCGTAGTCATTCTGGATGTTGCGCGACCAGATTTCCTTGCCGGCAAAGTCGAACGCCTTCAGCGAACCCACACCCGTCATCACCCACACGTGCCTGCCGTCGGTCACCGGCGAGGGCGACGACATGTTCTGCTTGCGCTCCATGTGGTTGGAATTGGCGAGTGGCCGTTTCCACGCCACGGCCTGTGTGGTGCGATCGATCGCCCAGAGTTCCAGTTCTCCCGTATTCGCCGCCGTGGCGACATTGAGGAAGATCATGTTGCCCCAGATGATCGGGGTGGAGCCGCTGTACGCCGGCAGCGGAATCTTCCACGAGACATTGGTCGTCTTCAGATTGGTGCACGTGAAGGGCGTCATGGGCCGGCCCTCGCGGCCGCCCGCGCCCTCGCCACGCTGCCCGCCACGCCCCTGCGGGGCCGGCGTCGAACCGTCAGGCGTGTCGTGCGTCGCGGTTGCGGGAACGGCAGGCGTCGTCGTATCCGCACACGTCGCGCCCCATGTCACCGGCAGATTGGTTTCGGTGCTCACGCTGTTGTGGGACGGGCCGCGCCAGTGAGGCCAGTCCTCGGCAAGCAGCATCGTACCGGCAAGGGTCACCATTGATGTCAGGCTGACAATCGCGCGCATCACTACTCTCCAGAAAAACTGACTTAGTGTCGTGCCCGCAATGCTACCTGAACTCGTGCGTCGTTGAAACACGCACCGCCGCCAAGATCCGTCAGTGAGTCGGGGACAAGCGCATTCGATGTCGCGCCGTTCTCCGTGCTGCGCGCCCAGAGACCTTTTGGCAGCGATACGACGCCGGCTCGTACTTCAGGCGTGATATCCACGAGGCACCACACTTCGCCGAGCTCGTTGAAGATGCGGACGGAGTCGCCTGCTTCAATCGCGCGTGACCGCGCATCGTCAGGATGCATCTTCAGTTTCACCACACCGGGACGGAACTCGGCGAGCGTGGAGGAGATCGTGTGCTCACTCGCGGGCGAAATCAGCGTGAGTGGAAACGCCTCCGTCGCGGGGTCCGGCTGGAAGGTGTAGGCGCCTTCGAGGTGCACCTTCTGATCGGTGGTCTTCGGGAACAGATCCACAAACTGGATGGGCGTGCCGTTGGCGGGCCCCGTCACGACGGACCCGTCGTGGAGCGCGGCGCTCATCGCCTCGGGCATCCGGCCCGTGATCTCCATCAGACCTTCGGCTTCGCCGAGGTACTCGCTGTCGGCGTCGGTGAGTCCCAGCCGCACGGAGAGTTCGCGGAAGACGTCGTGATTGGGCCGCGCATCGCCAACAGGCTCAATGACTGGACGGACGATCTGCATGTGGTACGCGCCGTACCCTTTGGCAATGTCGTAGTGTTCGAGGAAGGTCGTGGCGGGCAGGACGACGTCGGCGTATTTGGCCGTGTCGGTCATGGTCTGTTCAAAGACCACCGTGAACAGGTCCTCGCGTTCCAGGCCACGCTTGACCCGGTTCTGATCGGGCATGGTGGTCAGCGGGTTGCAGTTGTAGACGAAGAGTACCTGGACGGGGGGATCGTTCAGGTCCGTCAGGGCGCGGCCGAGCTGGTTCATGTTGATTGTCCGCGTACCGGCCTGCGGTGTGTTGATCCATGTTTCGGCGGTCAGGCCATACGCCGCGGAGTTGCTCATCGTGTACCCGCCGCCGCGCACGCCGAACTTGCCGGCCACGGCCGGCAGCGCAAGGATGGCCATCGTCGCTGCGCCCCCGTTGCGATTGCGTTCCTGCCCCCAGCCGCAGCGGATGACCGCGGGAGAGGTGGATGCATACCACTGTGTCAGCCGCCGGAGATCGTCGGCCGCGATGCCCGCGACGTTTGCCGCGCGTTCCATCGTCCAGGCTTCCGCGGCGGCGCGAAGTTCGGTCACGCCGGTGGCATGGGCATCCAGGAACGTCGTGTCGGCCGCGCCGGTCGCAAACAGTTCGCGAATCATGGCCAGCGCCACCGGAAGGTCGGTGCCGGGCCGCACGGCGAGGTGGAGATCCGCTGTGCGCGCGAGTGCGGTGCGTCGCGGATCAATCACCACGAGTCTGGCCCCGTTCTTCTGCGCCTGCTTGAGATGGGCGACAAGATGGATCCCCGACGCCGGTGGGTTGGCCCCCCAGATGATGATCAGGCGGGCGTGCACGTAGTCGGCGTAGCCGACGCCGGCCATCTTGCCGTACAGCGCCATCGCGGCGGCGGTGGTCGGCGCCGCGCACACGGTGCGCGCGAGACGCGAGGCGCCAAAGCGGCGGAACAGGCGCGCGTCTTCCATGTCGTTTGTGAGGAGGCCGTTGCTGCCGCCGTAATAAAAGGGCAGCACAGACTCGGCACCGTGATCTGCTTTGGCCGCCTGCATCTTGTCGGCGATGTGATCGAGCGCCTCGGCCCAACTCACCACCGTGAAGTCGCCCCGCCCCTTCGGACCACGGCGCAGCGCGGGGTAGAGCACGCGTTCCGCACTGTAGACCCGCCGGTCGAACCCGCGGACCTTCCCGCAGATGAAGCCCGCGGTGGAGGGGGCGAGGTGGCTGCCGTCAATCTTCTGAATGCGGCCACCTTCCAGCGACACGGCAAGGCTGCAGGCATCCGGGCAGTCCAGCGGACACGCCGTGTGAACAGTGGTGCGACCCCACGAGGCGGGCGGAGCAATATCGTCGGGCAGCGCGTCGGAATTTCTTGGGGCCATCGCAGAGAGTGTACGATGTCGCCATGGCCAGCTTCCAGCAACGTCTGATGGGTGCCGTCCGCCTTGATGCGGCGACGTACGAAGATGTCGAACATGATCCCGGGGCCACCGCGCAGGCGGGACTTGTCGTGGCCGTGGCGAGCCTGACGAGCAGCGTGTCGTGGTATTTCAGCGTCCTCGACCTGGACTGGGTGCTGCGCGGGGCGGTGCACGCCCTGGTCGCCTGGTTCATCGGCGCGTTGGCGCTGTGGTTGATCGGGACGCGAGTGCTGCCGGGCCGGAACACTGAAGCCGACCTCGGGCAGTTGCTGCGGACCGTGGGGTTTGCGCAGGCGCCGGGCCTCTTCGGCGTGCTCGTGGTGATCCCGATTTTCGGATTGTTTGTGCCGTTTCTGGTGGCGATTTGGGTGATCGCCGCGACGTTTGTCGCCGTGCGGCAGGCCCTGGACTACGACGACACCTTCCGGGCGATCCTTGTCTGCTTCCTGGCCTGGATTGTGAGTGCGGTGGTCTACTTCGTGCTGGGTATCGGATCCAGCCGGGTGTTCTGAGTGCGTCCACGCGTCGTTATCGTTGGCGGGGGATTTGGCGGGTGGAAGCCGGCTCCCTAGGGGGCCACGGAGCTAATTGATGGCGCGCATTCTCGTAATCGAGGACGATCCCGGAACCCGAGACCTTGTGGCCCGGGTCCTGACGCGCGCCGGTCATGAAGTGCAGACCGCGACCGACGGCCGTGAGGGCATCAGGAGGCTCGAGGTCCTCGAGTTCGACGTCGTCATCACCGACATCAACATGCCGGGGATGGATGGGATCGAGTTGATCACGACGGTGAGGAAACGGCGAATCGACGTGCCAGTCATCGCAATCTCCGGCGGTGGGCTCATCGCGAAAGAATTCCTTCTCTCGAACGCGGCCGCGCTCGGCGCGTTCGAGGTCGTGTCGAAGCCCTTCGCGATGGGACAGTTGCTCGGAGCCGTTGATCGGACTGCCGGGCACCTCCGTGCCGCAATCGGTGACCGCGATCGGCCCGTGGATGAAGGCGCTACCCCGTTCCACGGTGAGGATGCCTTGGATGTGACTGTCGCAGTCTCGTCCATCACGGTACGAGACCGTCAGCCGGAGTAAGCCGCCGACGATGTTACCCTCGACCCGCCCCTTGAGCTCGATCGGCTCCGACACGCGAAGGGCTCCCCGGACGCAACTCGATAGCATCGCGCGACGGCTCACTGGCCGTCCGCGCAAGACGCTTGGCTACCAGACCCCTGCTGATAGACTCGCCGCCATCGTGGCATCGACCGGTTGGACCTGGGCTCATTATGCTTGGCAAGGACCCACGTAATACCGACTATCGGCGATCCTCCTCGCTATGCCAGCGAACTGACAGGTAGTAGCGGCTACGGGGCGCAGGTCGCCGACTGGCGCCCCCTCGATAATGGTCGGCGTGTCATCGATGATGAGAGTGGGGCTTTTCCTTGACGCTTGACTGTTCTGAACCATGTTGGTCCTCTGCGAACTAAGACGCTCCAGGGTGGTGCTCAAGAAACCCTTCCCGTTGCGGTGCGAAAGTGGCGCGGCTGGGTGGGTTGTCGCGAGGATTTCACCATCGTCCTCCATCGAAGGAAGAGGCAGGTATGGATGTTGCGCGCTTGACCACTGATCAGATGATTGGCGGCGTGGAGCGCCAGCTCGGAGTCGTGGATGGGCGGGTGATTGCCGCGTTCGTGATTGGCAAGTGGGATGAGATCGACCGTGCGCCGTGGACGGTGGAAGACGACGCGCACTTCACGCCATGACACGGGTGCGCGTCCGGGGCTGGTGGCTTGTGCCACTCGCAGTCGCGGCCATCGCCGTGACGCCGTGGCCGGGTTGGGCTGTGGAAGCGTGGTACTCGCGCGCGATCTTTCCGATGATTCAGCGCGGCCTGACGACGGTCAGCAATCTGACGCCGGTGGCGATTATCGACGTGGGACTGGTGCTGGCCGCGGTGTTTCTTGTCTCGGTCGCCATACGGGTCGTGACGGCAGGGCGGGCGCGCGGCTGGCGCGGGGCCCTGTGGGAAGGCGCCCGTCGCATCGTGCGCGTCGCGGCGCTGCTGGCGCTGCTGTTTCTGATGGCATGGGGACTCAACTATCGACGGCTGCCGCTCGAACTGACGCTCGGCGGAGATCCCGGGGCGCCTCCGGCCCCCGCGGCGATGGTCGCGTTGGCGCGGCAGGCCGCGCGCGCGGCCGGGGCGACGCGTCCGCAGGCGCTCGGGCATCCCAGCGGCTATCCGGAGATCGCCGCGCGGCTGGAACCGTCGTTTCAGCGCGCGTTACAGCGGCTCGGGCAGGCACCGCTGTCGGTGGCCGGTCGCCCAAAACATTCACCGCTGCTGACCCCATTTTTTACGGCCGCCGGCGTGACCGGCATGGTCAATCCGATCGCGCTTGAGTCGATCGTGCATCCGGACCTGCTGCCCTTCGAGCGCCCGATGGTGCTCGCCCATGAGTGGGCCCATCTCGCCGGATTCGCCGATGAAGCCGACGCCAGCGCGGTCGCATGGCTCGCGTGTGTGCTGGGTGATCCCGGACTCGCCTACAGCGCGCACTTCGCAGTCGTGCTTGAGATGGCCACGGTGTTGCCGCGCGGCGAGTGGTCGGCAATTCGCGCGACGCTGGACCCCGGTGTCGTGGCGGACATCCAGGCACTCGCCACCCGCCTTGCCCGTCAACAACCCGTAGTGCGCGACACTGCGTTCAGGGTCTACGATGGCTATCTCCGGTCCAATCGCGTGGAGGATGGCGTGCGCAGCTACAGCCGCATGCTGCGCGTGCTGGTCACGCCGGGCATGCGCCGGGCGCTGAACCAGTAACCCTACGTGCGATCGATCCGGTCGAGGTCGTCCGGGGTAATCGGCGTAGAGGAGAGCCCCGTGCGGAGGTCTTCAGGCTTGTCGTCGGGCCCTTCGGTCAGCGGCACGTAAATCTGGTACCAGCCGCGATGATTGCAGGCGTGACAGCGGTACGGCTGCTTCTCGCTGAACGTGCGTCTGGCCTGCTCAAGCAGGGACCTGAGCCGGGACGGGTATATCCGAGACGATCCGCAGGCAGGGCACTTCCGCATCGACGCTCGGACTGTACACCACTACGGACCTGATGTGTCATGCCAAGTGCGTTGAAGTCGCAAATGACGGATCCGTAGCGGCCGGTACTGGGTCGCCCATGTATCGCGCGTCGTGATACGCGCGGGTCAGCAGGAACTGGACGTCCGAGATGTGCCGCTCCCGAAACGCTGCTTCGCAGTAAGCCAGGTACAGGTCCCACATGCGAATGAAACGGTCATCCATCCCCAGCCGACGCACATCATGCAACCGATCATGGAACCGTTCGCGCCAGGCCGCGAGTGTGCAAGCGTAGTGCACGCCGAGGTCTTCCAGGTGGAAGGGGCGGAGCGTCGTGACGCGACCGAGCGACTGGTGAATCTCCGACAGCGATCCCAGTTCGGAGCCGGGGAAGATGTAGGTTTGAATCCAGTCGGTGGTCCCCCGGTAGGACCGGTGGAAATCCTGGTCGTTCATGGTGATCAGCTGCAGCAGCGCGGCGCCGTCAGGGGCGGTCAATCGGTCCACGGTGCGAAAGAACGTGTCGTAATGTTCGAGCCCCACGGCCTCGAACATTTCGATGCTGACCAGCTTGTCGAACTGGCCGGTCAGGTCGCGATAGTCCTCGCAGAGCAGGGTGATGCGGCGGCCGGCGTCTCCGAGGGCCTCAAATCGCTGTCGGGCGCCGTCGAACTGCTCGCGGCTGATCGTGGTGGTGGTGATCCGGCAGCCGTAGTGTGTGGCTGCGTACGCCGCGAATCCGCCCCATCCCGTGCCGATCTCCAGGAGGTGATCGTCCGGAGTCAGCTGCAGTTTGCGGCAGATACGATCGAACTTGTTGATCTGCGCCTGCTCGAGCGAGTCGCCCGTCGTGTCGTACCAGGCTGCCGAGTACGCCAGCGCCTCGTCGAGGAACAGGCTGAAGAAGTCGTTGCCCAGGTCGTAGTGCGCCGCGATGTTCCGACGGCTCCCGGCGCGGGTGTTGCGGCGCCGCCAGTGCGCGACCGACGCCAACTGCCGGCTGACCCACGACCACGGGCCGTTGAGCGCGCGGAACACCGCCATGTTCCTGACAGCGAGCCGCAGCAGGGCCACCAGGTCCGGCGACGAAAAATCGCCGTCCACAAACGACTCGCCAAGCGCGAGGTCGCCGCCGAACAGGGCACGTTCGAAGACCCGCTCGTTGTGCACCACCAGCATCGCGGCCGGCCCCGTCCCCGGCCGTCCGAACTGCCACGTGCGATCCGGACACACGACGTCGAGGCTGCCGTGGGCGAGGTGTTCGGCCGCGGCAAAAAATGCGCGGCGGGCGTGTGTCTGCTTCCAGGTCATGCGCGGGCCTCCTGTTCGCGTTTGTGGCGTCGTTGCTGCGGCGTCAACGGATGTGGCACGTACTTCAGGCCCTTCCACCACAGCCGCAGCGCTTCGAAGTGAATCGCGCTAATCACCTTGGCGGTCATCCACGGATGACGCCGCAGCGCGCGATGGAGATGGGCGGCGTCCCACGGCTGCCGTTCCAGCGTCAGGGTCGCATCAAAAAACGGCACGTCGGTGCCCTCCGTCCGATCGATGGTTGTCATGTGCGCAACGAGGGACGTGCCCGCGGCGCCCGGGGATGTGACGGTGAAGTCGTAGTCGAGATGCGCCTCATTAAACGGCGACACGTGCATCGTCTTGGCCGTGCGGTGTCGCACGACGCCGTTCGGGGTGGCGCTGCCGGGCAGCCAGTAGAGCGTCTGCTCGCCGAACGTGCTGTTCACCTCGGCGACGATGGTCGCGAGGGTGTGCGTCGCGTCGAAGCAGAAGTAGAACGAGATCGGGTTGAACGCATATCCCAGGTAGCGAAGATGGCTGAGCACGTAGATCGGTCCGTCGGGCAGCGTGCGGCTGTCGGCACGGGCACGCGCGGCGAGGCGCTCGCGCAAGGGGAGTGCGGCAGGCCCGACGTGGTCGCGGTCGTCGATTGACGCCCAGTTGAAGTGGTTTCGCGAGACCAGGCGTGAGACCTCGGCCGCCTCGTCGAGGCGGTCGATGTCGAGGAGTGGCATAAACAGCGTGTAGGTGAATTCGTGCGGCGTGGGACGGAAGCGTCGATGCCGCAGTCGGCCCACATAGAGCGCGTGCCCGGTTACCACGTCACCCCCAGCGCCTCAGCGACGCGCACCGCCGACCGCAGGCCGTCCTCGTGGAAGCCGTAGAACCAGTACGCGCCGCAGAAGTGCGCGCGATGCCGGCCGCTGATGTCCGCCCACTGCGCCTGGGCCGCCACGGCTTCACGCGTGAACAGGGGATGCGTGTAGCGCATGCGCGCCAGCACCCGATCGGGGGCGATGGGCCTGGGCGGATTCAGCGTGACGCAGTACTGGGTGGGCGTCTTCAACTGCTGGAGCCGATTCAGGTCGTAGGTGAGGCACGCCTCGTCGCGTTCGCCGATCAGCACGTTCCATGATGCGCGGGCGGCCCGACGCCTCGGCAGGAACGACGCGTCGGTGTGGAGCCACGTGTCGTTGACGCTGGTCGTGAACGACGACAGGACCCGCCGCTCGGCGTCCGTCGCGTCCGCCAACAGCGGCAGGACCTGATCGCCATGACACGCAAACACCACGTCGTCGGCCTCAAGGGAGGGCTGACCGGTGATCTCCACGCGGACGGCGCCGGCCGTGCGCGTCACCCTGGCCGGTGCCGTGTTGGTGCGCACGGTGAGGCGAGGCGTCTGCAGCAGTCGGGGAATGTAGGTGGCGCTGCCGCCGCGCACGACGCGCCACACCGGGTTGTCCGTCGCGGACAACATCCCGTGGTTGTGGAAGAACCGGATCAGGGTTGTCGCGGGGAACGCGCGCAGGGTCGGCCAGGCGGCGGACCAGACGGCGGACGCCATCGGAAACAGGAACCGTTCGAGAAATTCTCCGGTGAACCTGTGACTGTCGAGAAAATCCCCGAGGGGCATCTGTGCGGCCCCCGGGTGGGTCAGCAGGCGCGGGGCCTCACGATTGAAGCGCAGAATTTCGGACAGCAAGCGGTAGTGTCCAGGGCGCACGAGGTTTGAACGCTGAGCGAAGAGTCCGTTGAGATTGCGGCTACTGTACTCGAAATCAGGCCGGCGACCGGTGACCGCAAACGACATGTCCGAGTCGATGCATTCCACACCCAATTCGTGAAACAGGCGCACAAGAAGCGGGTAGGTGCGGTTGTTGTGCACCAGGAAACCCGTGTCCAGACGCACGATGCCGCCCGGGACCTGCGCGTCGGGGACGTCGTGGGTGTGCGTGTGGCCGCCGAGACGCGAAGCCTGCTCCAGGAGCACCACCTCGTGTTGCTTCGACAGCAGCCAGGCGGCCGAGAGGCCCGCAATGCCGCCGCCGACCACCACGACGCGGCGCGTCACGGTGTGGACCCGTCGCGCCGCGTGGAGGGGAAGTCACGCAGTTGGCGCGTGATGCCCACCCAGGAGAGCGCGCGCAGGACGTAGTACGTCACGTCAATTTCCCACCAGCGGATGCCCTGTCGCACGCTCGACATGAAGTGATGGTGATTATTGTGCCAGCCTTCGCCCAGGGTGATCAGCGCCAGCCAGAAATTGTTGCGGCTTTCATCCGGCGTGGGAAAGCGGCGCGTGCCCCAGACGTGGGCCAGTGAGTTGATCAGAAACGTGCCGTGATACAGCAGGACGGTCGAGACCAGGAAGCCCCACACAAACACCGCGGTGCCGCCGACCGCCAGGAGGAGCGCCCCGTAGCCGAGGAACGGGACCCAGTGATGGCGGTCCAGCCATCGCAATTCGGGGAATACGGTGAAATCCGGGACGCGCCTGGCGTCGTAGGTGTCATAGTCGGGCGACAGGATCCACCCGACGTGTGACCACCAGAAGCCTTCCTGCACGGGGGAATGCACGTCGGCCTGACGGTCTGAATGCTGATGATGGTCGCGATGGTGCGCCGCCCACCACAGGACGCCTTTTTGTCCCGACGTCTGTGCCAGGACGGCCAGAGCGAATTGCCAGGGCCGGGCCAGCGAGTAGGATCGATGGCTGAAATATCGATGGTAGCCGGCGGTGACGCCAAACATCCGCAGGACATACGACCCGGCGCACCACGCCACGAGCGACGGACTGAACGGCACCACAAACACGAGGAGCGTCGAGAGATGGAGCAACACGAAGGGCAGGGCACGGAGTCGATCCGGGAACGTTTGCTGGAGAGCGACCGGCTGCCCGACTGGCTCATCCGCTGGGGCATCCGGCGCATCATTGCCGGCCGGCTCCGCGAAGAGCGGTCGGCCTCCGCCGAGGCTGCCGAGGCGCGCATGCGTGCCTTCGTTGACGCCCGCAGTCAGGGCCCCCTCGCGGTCGCGACCCGCGCCGCGAACACCCAGCACTACGAGGTGCCGACGGCCTTCTTCCAGCGCGTGCTCGGCGCCCACCTCAAGTACTCGTCCGCCTTCTGGGATCCCGGCGTCACCGCGCTCGATGACGCCGAACGCCGCATGCTCGCGCTGACGGCCGAACGCGCCGGTCTCGCCGACGGGCAGCGCATTCTTGAACTGGGCTGCGGCTGGGGTTCGCTGTCCCTGTGGATGGCCCGCCACTATCCCGGCAGTGAGATCGTCGTGGTCTCGAACTCCCGGACGCAGAAAGCGTTCATCGACGCCACCGCGCAGCGCGACGGCCTCACGAACCTGACCGTGATCACCGCCGACATGAACACGTTCGAGGCGCCGGGCACCTTCGATCGGGTGGTGTCGGTCGAGATGTTCGAACACATGCGGAATTGGCGCGAGCTGTTCGCGCGCATCGCGCGCTGGCTGCGTCCCGAGGGCCTGCTCTTTTTTCACATCTTCACGCATCACCAGTACGCCTATGCCTACGAAGTGCGGGACCGTTCGGATTGGATGGCCGCCCACTTCTTCACCGGCGGCATCATGCCGTCCGACGATTTTCCCACATGGTTCCAGGCCGATCTGGTGGTCGACGGGCATTGGCGCGAATCAGGTACGCACTACCAGAAGACCGCGGAGGCCTGGCTGGCCAACATGGATCGCCACCGCGACGAGTTGCGGCCGCTGTTCGAACAGACCTACGGCGCGTCCGAGGCGACCCGCTGGTGGGTGCGCTGGCGTGTGTTCTTCATGGCGTGTGCGGAACTGTGGGGATGGCGGGGCGGTGACGAGTGGCTCGTCACGCACTACCGGATGCGACCGCGGTCACTCAGCCGGTAATCGGCAGGTCGAGTGCGGCGGCCAGACGGCGCAGCCAGTCGGTGATGCGCCGCTGGGCATCCGGGCCTGTCAGGATCAACTGCTTCTGGACGGGGCGGAGCGACCGCAACGTGGCATCGCTGTGCTCGAAGTAGCCAAGGCGCCTCAACAGGTCCGGCGGGGACGCGGGCACCGGCGCGACGGTCAACATGTCGATTGCCCTGGTGATCGCCGCATCAAAGTCCCCACCGGGATGTCCAAGCTCCGCATAGGCCGCGTCAAACAACGGCTTCACGTTGACATAGAGTTGCGCCGCCTCGGGCGGATTCAGGGACGTCAAGGCGGTGGTCGCCGCGTCCCACCGGGCATACGTGCGCGCATCCATCGGGCCCGATGCACCGCCGACAATCGCAAGGCGCGTGGGGGGACGCAGGGGCATCAGCGGCACAGACGGCGTGCGGCCGTCACCGACCTGCTCGACGGCGAGGACCGCGCGCCGCACCAGCCCATCGGTCGCCAACAGGCGCGCCAGGGCGGGGTGGCGGGACAACACGCCGACGAGGTCGCGGAAGAGCGCGTCCGACGCGTCAAGCGCGGGCAGTTCGATGGGCTGGCGGAGGGGCCGGTTCGACGACTGCGCGCCGTCACTGGCCGCGGTCGGTGCGGGCACGGGGTCTTCCGGCTGGGCCCGGGTCATCCACCAGAACGCCAGCGCGGCACCGGCGACAAGCGCGACTGCACCCACGGCCACCCACCGGAGCGGTGAGGCGGCGGGGGGGCGCTCCGGCACAGGCGGCGGGCGTTGGCCCGTACCCGGCCGCAGCGGCAGGTCGTCATACGACATGCCGCTATTCTACGTCGTCTGGATCGATGCGCTCGATCTGGCGACCTTCGATAGGGTCCGACGGCGTGTCGGTGCCGGAACTGAAGCGCACAAGAATCGGCGCGGCCACCCAGCGGGTCCATCCGCAGGCCGCACACCGCACCGGATACCGGCGTGTGACGCGTGTGCGCCAGCGATCCAGGGTTGAGTGCCGATGCGCCCGCTGCAGATAGGGACCGTGGCACTCCGGGCACACCGTCAACGTCGCGACGGCCGCATGCTGCGTGGTGGTGACGCCCGGAGGTGGGGACGCGTGGGCGACACCCGCCGCCTCCGGCGCCGCGACCGGCGTGACGAGCAGGTCCCCGTGCCAGTGCCGGGCGATCACGCCGAGCATCCGGGCCCCGCCATCCAGGTTGCCACTGTGGACGGTCGGCGGCAGCGTCGGCCAGTGGCCCGACTGCGCCATCCAGACCACGAGGTCGTACCCTGTCGGCGTATGCGGGCAGTGGCGGTGCTCGGTGTGTTTCAGGTGTTCCCGCCGGCTGATGCAGTCCAAACACCATCCAAGGTCGTAGTCGAGCGAAATTTCGTGCACCACCTGGGCGGTCAGCAACCGCTTGGCACTGGCGACGGTCGTGACGCGCAGCCATCCCGGGGGCGCCGGTCGGCTGTCGTCGAGCCACAATTTGACCGTGCGCTGGATCGCGTCCTGGTGGGAGAGCACGAGGTCCACGAGCGCTTCTTCATCCCGTTGCTGCAGGACCTCGATGTCGAGTTCGCGCCCGAGACGCAGCGGCGGGAGATCCGGGAACGCCGTATCGGCACTCCACACGTCGCGGATCCGCCCGCGCCAGCCGCACGTCTGACACTGGAACCACCGCGTCCGGGTCCACCACGCCTGCACGTGCCCAAACCCAGTGTGCGCCCGCGACGGCCGCAGGTGCGAAAATCCGCACTGGGGACAAACGCGAACACTCACAAGTCAATCCTCAATCCTCAATCCTCAATCCTCAATCACCTGACTTCTCCCCTCGCCCAGTCCCAGCCCTCGAGGCCTTTGTCGTTGACGGCCTTGACGGCGATCCGTGTGCCGGCCGGCAGCGAGGGAAGGGTGGCCGTGGGCGTTCGCACCGTGATGCGCGTGCGCAGAGGGTCGGCTGCTGGACCGTAGGCGACGATGTAGGAGGTGATGCCGGTTTCAGGACTGGCGTCCCACGTGAGGGTCACGCCGTTGCCGGTGCGCGCGGCCACGAGGTTGTTCAGTCGGGATGGACTCGACGCCAGATACATGATGGTTGCGGCCGTCACCTTCGCCGTTTCGGTCACCTGGCGCTGATTGATCGTGTCCAGGTAGTCGGTTGGCTGGTGATAGTGCGGATTGGCCAGAATCGGGTACGACCCGATCCCGCCGACGATGTCGCCCCACGCTTCGTAGAAGGCGGCGGCGTCTGTGCCGCGGTAGTACTTCGTGTCATAGAGCACGATGTCGGTGAAGAGGAACGCGGCCGCATGCTGGATGTCACGGATGCCGGCGTTCGAGTACCGGATCGTGTTGTTCAGCTGGGGACCTTCACCGGCCCAGCCGATCATGTCATTGTTCAGCGCGCCCACAATGCGCACCTTGTTTGCCGCCGCCTGCCGCACAAATTCGCGGCTGCCGAGCAAGCCGGCTTCCTCGCCGGTCAGCGACGCAAAGATGATCGTCGCCGGCATCGGCGTCTTCGCGAGCAGGCGCGCGGTCTCGAGCAGCGCAGTCGTGCCCGACGTGTCATCGTCGGCACCCGGACCCGTGGCGACTGAATCGAAGTGGCTGGAGATGACGTACACCAGCTCGGGGTTCACGGTCCCTCGCAGCGTGGCCAGCACGTTGGCCGTGCGGCCGCCAAGGGCGTTGGCCTGCGTGAACCACTGCTGCTCAGGCTGATAGCCGAACGACGCATACGCGTTGGCCAGATACTCGATCGCCCTGGCGTTGCCGGGCTGGGAGATGTGTTTGGAGTCAAACGCGAAAAGATCCTTCGCATGTTCAAAGACGCGGGTCACCGACGCGTCCGCGAGGACCTCACGCACCTGCGCGGCCATCGGCTGGAACATCGCGGTGGTGCGCGTCCGCAATTCCGTCTCGTGCGCGAGTTGCGCGGTCAGGCGCGTCGTCAGCTCCGCCGGTGTGATCGTGCGCGTCAGATCGGTGACGTAGATGCCGCGCTCCGGAGACACCGTGTCGCCGTCATAATCGGCGACCGTGAGCACGTAGCGCCCGTCGGCGGAGCCCTGCCAGCTGTACTCGGGCACGACGGTGCGAATGGTGTTGTTGTGGAGCAGACGCCGCCGCGTGCCGGTCACGAGGTCGTAAATCTGGCTGCGGCGGTGCCGCGCTTCGCCCATCATGCCGATGAGAGTGGTGCTGGTCAGGAATCGCGGCAGGAGGTCGTGCTGGATGTCGCGCGTCACCCGTGTGTGGATGGTGCCGCGTGAGACATAGATGTCCCAGTCCGAGAACTGCATCCATTGATAGGCGACGGCCGTGCCGTCCGGGGAGAGCGCCGGCGCCTCCAATCGCTCCCGCCCGGTGCGCACGACCGTGACCGTGTCCGACAGCGTCGGGGATGTGTACAAGGTGTAGGCGTCCGCGCTGCGGGTCACCCACGCGAGGGTCTGTCCGTTGGCCGACATGGTGGCCCCGGTGCCCGGCATGGTGCGTGTGGCCCCGGTGGACAGATTCAGCACGGAGAACGTCGCGGTCGTCCCCCCGCCCGCACCTCCTGCACGCCCCCCGGCACCCGCGCGGCCGCCTGCCGGAGCGGCGCCCGGGGCGCGGAAGGTCGGCGCCCCGCCGGTGATGTAGAGCAGGGCGGCGCCGGAGGGGTCGACGGCCGACAGCGTCTTGAAGCCTGCCTCGGTCGTCAGGCGTTCCGCGACCTCGCCTTGCCGCGTGCGATAGATGTCTGATCGGGTGAGGTCACCCGGGTCGGCGCCGACAAACAGGAGCTGGCGGCCATCGGCTGCAAAGTGCGGCGCGGTCTTGAGCAGGGCCCCTGTGTTGTGGAGGGTCTCGGCGCCCGAGCGCAGGTCGCGCGACACCAGGGCGCCATCCGGCTGCCGGATCCAGGCGGCGTGGGTGCCGGCGGCGTTGATCACCACGCCTTCGCCGCGCACCTCGGCGACGAGTGGCCCACCGGCAGTGGCGCGGACGATGCGCGTCGTCGGGTCCGCGGCGGGGCCGACTTCGTACGAGACGAACTGGCCCGACGGTGACAGCCTGGGCAGCCGTCCATCGTCAGCGATGGCGGTGGACGGGTACCACTCGCCGGTCAACAGTGCGATGCGCTCAAGGTAGTCCGCCGACGCCGGCGACCGGAGAACGGCGAGCAGGCGCGGTAGCGCGTCGTGATACCGGCCCGCTTCCCAGAGGTCAACTGCCGCTCGGTAATCGGCGGCCGGACCGGCCTGTGCGGAGAGGCGGGAGGCGCTGGACGTGCCCACAAGCAGGAGGACGGCAGCGGTGAGAAGCGGAAGACGGGAGTGTCGTGCCATGGCCGACATGATAGCCGCTCCTGGATAGGACATACTGGGGAAGACGAGGTAGAGATGATGACTCCCAAAGTGCTCAGTGCAATCAACCAGCAGGTCGCGGCCGAGTTCTCCGCGTCCTTTTCGTATCTGGCGATGGCGGCCTGGTGTGAACACCGCCAGTTCACGGGCGCCGGCCACTGGTTTCGGCTGCAGAGTCAGGAAGAGTACGCGCACGCGATGAAGCTGCTCAACTTCCTGATTGCCCGCCATCATCCAGTGACACTCGGCGGAATTGCCGAACCGGGTGCCACGTTCGGGTCGCTCCTCGAGGTCTTCGAGGCGGCGCAGGCCCAGGAGAAGGTGGTCAGCCAGCAGATCGACGCCCTTTACGAGATGGCCTTCACCGAAAAGGTCTTTGCGGCCATGGCCGAACTGCAGTGGTTCATCACCGAGCAGGTCGAAGAGGAAAAAACCGTCCGCGACATCGTCGCGAAGCTGCGCATGGTGAAGGACGATCCGTCGTCGATCCTTGATCTTGATCGGGAACTGGGCGCCCGGGCGGCGGAACCGGCGGCCGGGGCGTAATCCGGGGGCGCCGTCAGCCCCGGCGCAGGGCGGTGCGGGCGGCGTCGAATGACGGGTAGGTTTTGAAGATCCCTTCGAGGCCGGCGAGTTTCAGCAGTGCCGTGATGCGCTGGGTGGGGCAGATCAGAACCAGACGGCCGTTCTGACGCGCGACCGTGATGTGTGCGGCGATCAATTCGCCGAGCCGTGTGCTGTCGATGTACGGCACCTGGGACAGATCGAGCGCAACCGCTGTTGCACCCGCGGTGATCGCCTGCGCCGCCGCAGCCTTCAACTCGCCGGGCGTGTCGTTCACCGTGAGCCGGCCCACCAGGGCCAGCACCGCAACGCCATCCTCAATCCGCCGGGTAATTTCCATAAAACGCCGCCTTCGATTCTAAGCGATCTCGGCCCGTCGATTCCCGATTCGCGGCGGCAGATGTAAGATGTTCCGCATGTCTTCCATCGCTTCGCTCAGTGCCGTACGCCGCGTGCCCGCGGCTGTCAATGAACCCGTCAAGTCCTACGCGCCCGGGTCCCCCGAGCGGGCAGCCCTCAAGGCGCGCCTGGCCTCCATGGCCACCGAGCGGGTCGACATTCCGATCATCATCGGCGGCAAGGAAATCCGCACCGGCAAGACCGGGCAATGCGTGATGCCGTTTGACCACGGCCACGTGCTCGCCGACTACCACATGGCCTCTCCGGAACATGTGCAGCAGGCGATTGACGCTGCGCTTGCCGCCCGCCGCGAGTGGGCGAGCTGGCCCTGGGAGGATCGGGCCGCCGTTATTCTGAAGGCCGCGGAGTTGCTGGCCACCACCCATAACGCGACGCTGAATGCGGCGACGATGCTGGGGCAGGCGAAGACGGTGTATCAGGCCGAAATCGATGCGGCATGCGAGCTGATCGATTTCTGGCGCTTCAACGCCCAGTACGCGCAGGACATCTACGGCGAGCAGCCGGCGAACGGCCCGGGCGTGTGGAATCAGCTGGAATACCGCGCCCTCGAAGGCTTCATCTACGCGGTGTCGCCGTTCAACTTCACGGCGATTGGCGGCAACCTGTCGAGTGCGCCCGCGCTGATGGGGAACACCGCAGTGTGGAAGCCGGCATCCACGGCGGTGTTGAGCGGATACTACGTCATGAAGATTTTCGAGGCGGCGGGGCTGCCTCCAGGCGTCATCAATTTCGTGCCCGGCAGTGCCGGCGCGATCAGTGACGTCGTGTTGAACTCGCCCGATCTCGCGGGCATTCACTTCACCGGAAGCACCGAAGTGTTCCAGAGCATGTGGAAGACCGTGGGGGAGAACATCAGCCGCTACAAGACCTATCCGCGCCTGGTGGGTGAGACCGGCGGCAAGGACTTCATCATTGCGCACCCCTCGGCGGATCCGCAGGCGGTGGCGGTGGCGATTGTGCGCGGCGGGTTCGAGTATCAGGGCCAGAAGTGCTCGGCCGCCAGTCGTGTCTACGTGCCGCAGTCGTTGTGGAGCGAAGTGCGCGACCGGACGATTGCGATGATGCGCGAGATCAAGATGGGCGATCCGCGCGATTTCCGGAACTTCATGAGCGCGGTCATCGACAAGAAGGCGTTTGATCGAATCAGCGCGTACATCGCCGATGCCAAAAAGGGCGCCAAGGTGCTGCAGGGCGGCGGCTGCGATGCGTCGAAGGGCTACTTCATTGAGCCGACGCTGGTCGAGACGAACGACCCGTCGTACCGCCTGCTGTGCGAGGAGATCTTCGGACCCGTGGTCACGACATATGTCTACCCGGATGGCAAGTGGCACGAGACACTCGACATCCTCGACCGCACCTCGCCATACGCCTTGACGGGCGCCGTGTTCGCGCAGGAGCGGTCGGCCGTGCGCGAGGCGACGAGCGCGTTGCGGAATGCGGCGGGCAATTTCTACATCAACGACAAGCCCACGGGCGCGGTCGTCGGTCAGCAGCCGTTTGGTGGCGCCCGCGCGTCGGGCACCAACGACAAGGCGGGTTCCAAGTCGAACCTGACGCGGTGGGTGAGCACGCGCACGATCAAGGAAACGTTCGTGCCGGCTGCCGACTACAAGTACCCGTTCATGGCCGGCGAATAACCGGCGAGGTCTCCGCTCGACTCCAGCGCGTGATGAGCGCGCTGGAGTCGGCGAGATGCCGCAACACCAGGTCGACCATCCCCGGGTCGTTCGTCAGTCGTACCAGACATCCCGCCGCTTCGACCGATCGATACCAGGTGCGCAGTCCGCGCCCGGTATAGGCCGACCAGTTTGCAAAGACGTGCGCAGCGAGGAATCGTCCGACCTCGCCGTCCGGCAGTGCTGCGGCACGTGTGGCGAGCGCTCGGCCGGCGTCCGGCCGCCACTCCTCCGGCACGGCGGCCAGGGCGTCGGCCACGTGCGTCGCCAGAGCATCGGCGGCAGGGTCCCACTCAGCCACAGCGGCGATCGACGCCACATCAAACGCGCGCTGCACGAGGTCGCGAAGCGGAACCGTGCCGGGGCGCCATGTCCGCAGGTGTTCGACGGCGAGCGCGAGACGCGGAAGTCCTCGCCGCGGGTCGTCATCAACCAACCGCACCGCGAGCGCCTCAGTCAGCCACCACGCGTCCCACTCAAGCAGGCACCGGGGATGGAGGAGCGGCGGAAGACTGGCCGTGGCGTCAAGGCCGGCGTATTCCTCGTGGGCCGGAAACGCCGTTGTGCGGTCAACAATCCCGACCGGACCCCCGGCGGTGCTGAGCAAGGCGCGGGCGGTCGGGCAGTAGTGCGAGAGCGTCACGGAGACGCCACGGGGATCGGTGACCGACTGCCGCGGAAACTGCCGGCACGACAGGGGCAGGGCCTCGTGCCCGGCCGCGCGCTGGATCCGGCATCCGCCGGCGGCGTGGGTATCGTGAAAGACGCACCGTCCGTGATCGCGGCCCAGCAGTGCCGGCCCGTCGGGCTCCCGGATGACCGCGGCGATAGCTGGTCCCGTGGGCGCGACGACACCGCGCGCGATCAGATCCTCCAGCCGCGTGAGGTGGGACGGTTCGACGGGAATGGGCCAGTTGGAGGTGCAGCACCGCCCCGCGTGCTGACAGCGGTAGCCTGCGTGAATCGACAGCACGTGCACGGTCGCAGGGCGACGAGGCGCGGGCTCAGCGGTCACCGGTGACCGGTTGCAGCAGTGATTGGAGCAGGTGCAGCCGCCACGCACCGTCGTCCGGGTTGTGATACCCGAGGGCGCGTTCGGCCGGCGTGAGATCCCGTCGATGTCGCGCGGGTTCGAAGCTGGTGCCTTCGTGCCATTCGTTGAAGGTGTTCACGTACGTGAGGAAGAACCCTGAGCGCGCGTTGAACCGTTCCCGGTCGGCCTGCAGACGCAGTGTTTCGTGCCACGACTCGAGGATGCGTGCGCGAGAGGCCTGCTCGGCTGCCCGACGCGACGGATCGGACGACCAGTTGACGACGCCCATCGGTGGTTCAAACGGCAGCGGCACATCACACTCGCCGCGGGGGATAACGGGCAGATAGCCGTCAAACCCGCAGTTGATCGCAAACGAATACAGCAGCTCGTTGCCGCCGAACGTGTCGGCGGCGGCCGCCCAGGTGGCCGGCCGCACGTAACTGTCGTAGATGGCGATGCCATCGAATCCGGAGGCCTGTGTTCGTCCCAGGTCGAGCGAATCTGCGAGGAGGACAATTCGGTCGAAATCCGGCCGTACCGCGTTGCGAATGGCATCGGTCTGTGCGCGCCACGCCTCATCGGGCGCATAGTCGGGCACCGGCTGACGCACACCGTTGCAGTCGATGATGGTCGGCGGCAGGATGGTGCGGAATGACTTGAAGACCGGTGCGGCCGTGCCGTCGGCACGGTCGAGCAGCAGGAAGTTGTCCCAGCGGCGTTTGTCGCCGTATTCGCGGAGGAGGTACAGGACGTCGGAGGCATAGGTGTGCACCCGGTCGTCGCGGTACGGTTCGAGGTGGAACGTCACGTGGATGTCGTGCGCCCGCATGATGTCCATGATCAGATGGGTCGCCTGGTCGTCCCGAGAGTCCTGGCCCCACCAACTGATTGCGATCGCGCCGACGCCGGCGTCCGCCATCCAGCGCGCGTGTTGTTCGATGACGGCGACGCTCGTGGAGTCATACGCGCCAAGGGCGGGCACGGTCGACGCGGCGATACTGGCCGGCGGGGCGTGGCCCGCTTCATTCCAGTGCACCCAGGGGGCGGTGCGGTACCACGCGTAGTACTCGAAGACAAAGTGCCGCCGGAGGTTCGGAAATTGCGCACGCAGCAGGGCGGCAGGCGAGCGCAGGCCCGGGACCGGACGCCCTGGACGCACGTCGGGAGTCTGTCCGTCCAGGTCCAGGAGATTACGCGGCCCCCCGGGCCGCTCGAGCAGGGACTGCTGGACTGCGTCCAGCGGCGAGCCGGCTACGATTCGGCCCGACTTCAGGGCTGCGCCAATTGATGAGTCGCCATGAAACTGACGGGCCCCCACCGGAAACCCCGCCGCCCGCCGCGCGGCCGTCGTCAGCGGTTGCGCCCCGACGCGGCCGATGTCAAAGCGCGCCCCAACGTGCGCCATGGCTGCGGCCGACGCCGACCACAAGCCGGCCTTCAGGAGATGGCGTCGTGTCAGTCGGGCCACGCAGGGATTCTATGGCAAGGGGGCCAGCGTTTGAGCATTGGTGCCGGAGGAGGGAATCGAACCCACACTCGCCGTTAAGCGAACAAGATTTTGAGTCTCGCGCGTCTGCCAGTTTCGCCACTCCGGCGGCGGAAGGGCAGTATAACATTCGAGAGACGGAGGGCCGATGACCGGACTGATATTGCGATGGATCGCCAACGCCATCGCGATCTACATGGTGGCCTCGTTGCTGGCCGGCATGCGCGTCGACTCTGTGCAGGACGCGATCGTGGCGGGGGCGGTGCTCGGTGTCATCAACTCGGTCGTGCGACCAGTGCTCGTGGTCCTGACGTTGCCGGTCACGCTCCTGACCCTCGGCCTTTTCTACTTTGTCATTTCAGCGTTCTGCCTGTGGCTGACTTCCTGGTTCCTTGAGGGGTTTGAGGTCACGGGCTACTTCACGACTTTTGTGGCCGCCCTTCTGGTGGGCCTCATCAGTGCGGTCATCACGAGCGTGTTGCAGGGTGCCGCGCGGAAGGAAGAGAGACGATAGTCATGTGGAAGCGAATGGTCGTGTTGGCGGTGGTACTGGTTGGCATGACGTGGGGGCCGGCAGGCACCGTCGCCGAGGCGCAGCGGAGCAATCGGACCACAATCGCCGAGGCCGATTTGAGGACGTGGCTGACGTATCTTGCGTCGGATGACTTGGAAGGCCGACGGCTCTTCACCGAGGGGTATGGCCTCGCCGCGCAGTATGTCGCGGAGCGGTTGCGGGAGATGGGCGTCAAACCCGCAGGCGGCAACGGCAGCTATTTCCAGTCGGTCAAACAGCACGAGTACCGCGTGACGAACAACTCGACGATCACGATCGAGGCGCCGGGCAAGGCGCCGCTCGTGTTCAAACATGGCGCGGGCCTCACGGTGCCGACCAGCGCAGGGGGCCGGCAGACCCTGACGTTCGATGGTGTCGAGTTCGTCGGGTACGGGCTTTCGGTGGCAGATCCGGCCCACGATGACTACGCCGGCCGGGACCCCAAAGGCAAACTGGTCGTGTGGATGGGCAACGGTCCCAGGACGATCACCAATGTCCAGCGTCTGCTGGGCGCGCGCAGCCGGTACGCGATTGAAACTATGGGGGCCAGAGCCGCACTCGGGTTTGCGCCGGCGCCGGCGCCTCCCACCCCGGCGGAACTGGCGCTGACGCAGGCACAGGACGCCCTGCAGCAGGCCAACCTCGCCGTTGCGCAGGCGCAGGCGGCGTTGGCACAGGCCCGCACCGGCCGTGGCGGCCGCGCAGGCGGCGCAGGCCGCGGGGGGCGCGGAGGCCAGCCGGCCGTGGCTCCGGACCTGACGTCGGTGCAGCGCCTCGACGCACTGGTCCCGCCGCAAATCACCGGCGACGAGCGTGTATTCGAAGCCCTGCTGGCCGCCGCGCCCTCGTCGTTTGCCGACCTCAAGGCGAAAGCCGATGAAGGGGCCGCACTGCCGACGTTCTCCGTGTCCGGCGTAAAGGTGACCATCGACATCAACAACAGCTACGACATCATCGGTACTCAACTGACGAAGAACGTGGTGGGGTTGGTGGAGGGCCGGGACCCCGTGCTGAAGAACACGTACGTCATGTTCGGGTCCCACCTCGACCATACCGGCTACCGCACGGCGCCACTGGCGATCGGTGGCCGCGGGGCGACGCCGGTGGGCGCGACAGGCGCTCCAGACCTCATCAACAACGGCGCGGATGATGACGGGTCCGGGACGGTCGGGATGATGGGGATCGCGAAAGCCTTCGCCACGGGACCCAAGCCGCGGCGATCCGTGTTGTTTGTGTGGCACTCCGGTGAGGAGTCAGGCCTTCAGGGGTCGCGGTATATGGCCGACCACCCTGTGGTGCCGCTCGACAGGATTCAGGCGCAATTCAACATCGACATGATCGGCCGGAACCGCGACAACAACCCGTCTGAAGCCAGCACGGTGTACGTCATCGGCGCGGACCGCATTTCAACCGACCTCCACAACATGGTGGTGGACGCGAACCTCTCGACCGCCGAACCCCTGGCGCTGAACTACGAATACAACGACCCTCGGGATCCGAACAGCTTCTACACCCGGAGCGACCATTACAGCTATGCGTCAAAGGGCATTCCGGTCGCGTTTTTCTTTACCGGAACCCATCCCGACTATCACCAGCCCAGCGATTCGGTGGAGAAGATCCTGTTCCCGAAGCTCCAGCGCGTGGCACAGATGGTCTACGAAGCCGGATTTTCCGTCGCTGACAGCCAGCGGGAACTTGTGCGGGACAATCTCGGCCCGAGAACAGGCAAAGGGCACATCGGAAAGATCGTGAAGTAAAGGTGGACACGGCTAAGTGATTGAAATAGAAGATTTTGTCGTCTTGGACGTTGCCGGTTACGCTTCTGTCGGCTATAATGACCTCTCGCTGTTTCAGTAACCGGGGGGCACGTGGCATTCGAGATCGGTGACAAGGTCATCTACCCAAATCATGGGCTAGGCATCGTCGAGCGTATCGAAACCAAGACCATCATGGGAACGACGTGCGGCTTCTACCAGCTGCGCATGGCGAACGAAACGACGGTGTTCGTGCCAGTCGACAACGTCGACGGCGTCGGGCTTCGACGGGCAATTACGGACGAGGAAGTGCAGCGGCTGTTCGACCTGCTGGGTGATGGCAACATCGAGAGTCACCAGAACTGGAAAGGCCGCTTCAAGGACAATTCCGATCGGATGCGGACGGGGTCCATCTACGACGTGGTCGAAGTGCTCAAGAGCCTGAGCCACCTCGCCAAGTCGAAGAGCCTGTCGTTCCGTGAGAAGCGCATGCTGGACCGCGCCAAATTTCTGGTCGTCTCGGAAATTTCGGAGGTAATCGGCGAAAAGGTCCCGGTCATTGACGAGCGCGTTGACTCCTCGCTGGAGCAGTGCTTCAGCACGCAGGCCAAGAACGAAGCCCGCGCCAAGGCTGCCAAGGCCACCCGCGCGACAAAGGCTGCGGCCGCTCCGCCCGCGGCGCCCGCACGCGCGGCCCGCACTGCACGCGCGTCGTAGTTTCCCGCGCGCGTGATCACCACGCTTATCGCGACGATGCGGACCCTGGCCACATTGGCCGGGGTCTCGCTCTATGTCCTTCTCGTCGCGCCCCCAGTGCTCCTGTGGACCGTCGTGACCAGGGACCCGCGCCTGCTGTACGCCGCCGGCGGTGGCGGGGTGCGTCTCGGCTTTGCACTGTCCGGGATTTCCGTGCGTGTTCGCGGCACCGAGCACATCCAGACGGGCGGCCCCGCCGTTTATGCCGCCAACCATGCGAGCAATATCGAGCCGCCCGCTCTGTTTCTCGCCCTGCGCGCGCTCTTTCCGCAGGTGTCGGTGCTCTACAAGGCTGAACTCCGGCGGCTGCCTCTGATGGTGTGGGTGTTTGATGCGGCGGGGTTTGTGCCCCTGGAACGCGCCAACCCCGGACAGAGTCTGCCGGCCGTCAATCGCGCGGCCGACGTCCTGAAGGCGGGCAAGTCGTTCATGATTTTTCCAGAAGGGACCCGCAGCAAGACCGGTGCACTCCTGCCGTTCAAGAAAGGCGGGTTCGTGATGGCGATTGCGGCGCAGGTGCCCGTGGTGCCGGTCACGATCACCGGGGCCAGGGATGCCATGCGCAAGGGCAGCCCGCTCCTGTGGCCCGTGACCGTGACGGTCGAATTCTCGGCGCCGGTGCCCACCGCAGGGCTGACGTTCACCCAGCGCGACGAGGTCATCACGGCCGTTCGGCGCGCGATTGAAGCCCGCCTGACGCCGGCCTAACCGCCGGCCGTCGTGAACCGCAACGTCGATGCCGGCAGGGCGCCGCCATCGGCCGACACGATGCCGTCCAGGAACTCGACGCGCACCTCAACCCCGCCCGCGAGTGCATACGCAAACCGGATTTCGATGGCCATCGGGCCGGGACGATACGTCACCGTCCATGGCGGCATCGCCATGGTCGATTCGGAGTAGGTGACGCGGATGTGATCAGCGAAGGTCGATTCGCGCATGGGGCGGGAGAACTGGACCCGGACGACGGCGTCCCTGGCGACCAGCACCTCGCCGGCGGCCGGCGCGGTGAAGACCACCGTGGGCGGGGGCAGCGCGGGGGTGGGGGGCTCGGGCTCGTCCATGACGTCCTGTTCGGCCTGTGTGGTCCGGATGGAGTCGGCGATCAGCACGGGCAGGTCTTCCCGGATCTCGATGCGCCCGGTAACCTCCAGCCAGCGCCCGGTCTGGGCACGGCTGGTGGGGCTCAGGTCGAATCCGCTGCCGCGCGGACGACGCCCAAGAACCCAGATCGCCGCATCGGCGGACTGCAGCACGAAGTCCCACTCGCTGAGCCGCGGCCATGCGGGCAGGTCACCCAGCAGGTTGCGCCCGCGAAAGCGACCGCGGAGCGTCACCGTGCGGCCCTCAAACGCCGCTGGTGCCAGAGCGATGGCCCGCACGGAGATGTCGTTGGCGGCAGGGGGATCGGACCAGGTGGCCCCCGTCAGCACGAAGAGCTGCTCACGCGCGGGCCAGCGATCCCCCATCACGGAGGAGATGATGGGGGGCAGGTTCAGCGGGCCGAGCCTGGAGTCGTCCGAGAGGAAGCGGCCAACATCGAAGAGCCGGCCGCGAAACTCGGAGACCCGCGAGGGCGGTTCGCCCGAACGCGGGGCGATGACGAAGGTGCGGGGCGCCTCGACCGGGAAACCGTTGAGGGCGCCGCCGGCAACCGGCACCGTGGTGCCGACCAGGGCCAGCGCCTTGTCGTGGAAAAACACGGGGTATCGGGTCACGGCGTGTACCGTGGTGGCCATGCGCGAGAGCGTCTGGCCGTGTGTGGCCGTCGCGAGAAGGGCGAGGCCGATCACGAATACGCCCACCGAGCGCCAGCACGCCATGGCGTTCGATGTTACACGGACTTCCGGGCTAGAATCCCATGCTTGTGACGACGCGTAACAAGGTGCGCAACGGCGGAGAACAGGTATCGGAACTCACGGCCGGACGCTTGTCCGTGTACCTGCGTTGCCTCAATACGCTGGATGCGGCCGGCGTGAAGACGGTGTCGTCGCGTACACTCGCCGAGCAGTTTCATCTCAACGCCGCCCAGATCCGGAAGGACCTCGCCTACTTCGGAGAGTTCGGCGTCCGCGGCGTCGGCTACTACGTCCGTGAGTTGAAGCGGCACCTGCGGGTGATTCTCGGACTCGACCGCACCGTACGCGTGGCCATTGTCGGCGCGGGCAACCTCGGGCTGGCGCTGGCGGACTACCCGGGATTCCGGCAGGAAGGCTTCGAGATCGTCGCCTTGTTCGACGCCGAGCGCGGGAAGGTCGGCCGCAAGTCGCGTGGCGGAGTGCGGATCGTGGACATGTCCGAGTTCCGGAAGCTCGTCAAGCGCGACAGCATCGACATCGTGGTGCTGGCCGTGCCCGCGTCAGCGGCGCAGGATGTCACCAACACGGCCGTGGCCTCCGGCATTCGCGCCATCCTGAATTTTTCCCCCGGCGCCCTCAAGGTGCCGCCCGGCGTGAAGCTGAAAAATGTGGACCTGACCGTGTCACTCGAGAGTCTCTCGTTTTTTCTCGCCCGCGGGGAGTCCGGTGATGACGAAGACAAGTAAGTCGCCCGCACTGTCCCACGTGGATGCGCGCGGGCGCATCACGATGGTGGATGTCGGCGACAAGCCGGCGACGACGCGCGAGGCGTCGGCGGTCGGGGAGATCCGCATGAGCGCGGCGGCGGTGCGCGCCATCCGGGCGGGAGCGATCAAGAAGGGCGACCCGCTGCAGGCCGCGCGTCTGGCCGGCATCATGGCGGCGAAGCGGACCGCCGAACTCATTCCGTTGTGCCATCCGCTGGCGCTCTCCCATGTGGATGTGCGCCTGACGCCGCGCCGATGGGGGTACACGGTGACCGCCACCGTGCGCACGACGGGACCGACCGGGGTCGAAATGGAAGCCCTGACGGCGGTCACCGTCGCGGCGCTCACCATTTACGACATGGTCAAGGCCGTGGATCGGGCCATGGAAATCAGCGGGGTCTGCCTCACGCGGAAGTCAGGCGGCCGGAGCGGTGTCTATCGTAGACTGCTGCCCAATGGCCGCTGACATCGTTCCCCACCTGCCACCGACAATTGCCCAAGTGCCTGCGTTTGTAGGCGGGCGGTATCCGGATCGGCCGATTATCGCGAGGTGCGGCGCGGCAGGTGTGAGTTGGCTGACGGGCCGGCAGCTTCTGGGCGAGGTGCAGACGGTCAGCCACGGATTACGGTCCCTCGGCATGCAGCCCGGCGACCGGGTGGCGATGGTGTGCGAAAGCCGGCCGGAGTGGGTGGTCACCGATCTGGCTGTGCTCACGGCCGCGGCCGCAACGGCCCCGATTTATCCCACCCTGGCCCCCGAGCAGGTGGCCTACATTTTGCGCGACTGCGGCGCGGCGGTCGTCGTCGTCTCCACGGCGATCCAGTTGGACAAGGTGCTGTCGGTGGCGGCGAGTGTGCCGGCATTGACGACGATCATCGTGATTGATCCGCCGGACCCCCTGCCGTCCCGCGAGGGACTGACGGTACTTTCGCTGGCTGACGTGGCGGCGCGTGGGCGGCAGGTAGGCGGGGATGACCGGTCACTCACCGTGACGCCGGATGATCTGGCGACTCTCATCTACACCTCGGGGACCACGGGGGAGCCGAAGGGCGTGATGTTGACGCACGGCAACCTCGCGTCCAATCTGCGCGATATCTGCGCCATCCTTCCTGTCTCTGAGACCGACACCGCGCTGTCGTTCCTGCCCCTGTCGCATTCGTTCGAACGGATGGTCACCTGGGTATACATGGCCAATGGCGTCGGGATGGCGTTCGCCGAATCCAACGAGTCCCTCGGGCGAGATCTGCTGCAGGTGCGTCCGACGATCATGACAGGTGTGCCGCGGGTGTTCGAGAAACTCCAGTCGCGCATCCTTCAGAAGGGGCTCGCGCTGCCTGGCGTGAAGGGGGCGCTGTTCAAGTGGGCAATGGGTGTGGCGCATCGCCGTGGCCAGTACGTGCCGGAGCGGAAGCCGATGCCTGTCGGGTTGCGTCTGCAATCCGCGCTGGCCGAGCGCCTCGTGTTCGCCAAGGTGCGCGAGGGACTCGGCGGACGATTCCGCTACGTGGTGTCGGGCAGCGCGGCGCTGAATGCCGACGTCGCCCGCTTCTTTTTCGGCGTCGGGCTGCCCATCATCGAAGGGTTCGGTCTGACGGAGACATCACCGGTGCTGACGGTGACGCCCAACCACGACGTGCGGCTCGGGGCCGTGGGTGTGGCGATTCCCAATGTGCAGATCCGCATCGCCGACGACGGCGAGATTCTGGCGAAGGGGCCGAACATCATGCGGGGGTACTACAACCGCCCGGCCGACACCGCCGAGGTGCTGCGCGACGGCTGGTTTCACACCGGCGATATCGGCACGCTTGATGCGGACGGGTATCTCCGAATCACCGATCGCAAGAAGGAACTCATCGTCACCTCGGGCGGCAAGAAGATCGCGCCATCGGCGATCGAGGCGCAGTTCAAGGCGTCGCCCCTGGTGTCGGAAGCCGTGGTGGTGGGGGAGAAGCGGCACTTCCCGGCGGTCCTGCTGGTGCCCGACTTCGCGGCGCTCGCCGCGCGCATGGGGACCCAGGTGCCGTCAGGTGGTGAGGCGATTCAGCAGTGGCTCGCCCAGCCGGATGTCCAATCCGTGTACGCGGGACTTGTGGACGAGATCAATCGCGGGCTCGCGCAGTTTGAGCGGCTGAAGCAGTTCCGGCTGCTGTCGCGCGAGTTCAGCATCGCCACCGGAGAGTTGACGCCCACGTTCAAAGTGAAGCGCCGGGTCATCGACACGATGTACGCGGCAGAGATCGCGTCGATCTACGACGCCTAGAAGACCTTGGCGTGGCTGAACGGCCACCAGCGCAACTGCACTTTGCCGAGGATGTATTTCTTCGGCACGAAGCCCCAGTGGCGGCTGTCGGAGCTGTTGTTCCGGTGGTCACCCATCACGAAGTAGTACCCCTCCGGCACGAGGTCGGGACCGAGGTTGTCGTTCATCCGGTATTCCTCCGGGATGAAGTCATCCTCCAGCGGCACTTCATTCACATAGACCTTGCCGTCGACGATACGCACGGTGTCGAGCGGTTCGGCAATCACGCGCTTGACGAAGGACTTGCCCGGGTCTTTCGGGTAATACAGCATCACGATGTCGCCGGGCTTCGGGGAATCAAGCTGATAGGCGAGCTTGTTGACGATCAGGCGGTCCTGATCCTCAAGGGTGGGGGCCATGCTCTGGCCTTCGACGCGGGCGACCTGGAAGCCAAACGTGACGATGAGCGTGGCGTATACGGCGGCGGACGCCAGGGTCTTGGTCCAGGCCACCACCTCTTCGCCAATCCGGCTGAGGATGGCCGAGCGTCGATCACGCGTGAGGCGGGCGACGTCGTGACCCGTCGGGCGGGGCACCGTGGGCTGGGTGGCCGGCGGAGGCGTAATCCCGAGCGCCATCCAAGCCTCCTCACTCTCCGGTTCGACCATGCGCGGCCATTCCGGGGAGGTCGGCGCGGCAGGGGGTGTCAGCAAGTCGTCCGGTCGGCGGTCGGGATGGTCCAAGGCACTGCTCCTTTTGCAATTCCTGATGTTAGACGTGCCTGGGGGAAATTTTGTCACCTCTGGGGTCACAGCGTCCAGTTGGACGCCTTTTGATATCATGGCGCCCATGATCGTGCCGTTCATCAAAGGGTTCGCGAATACCTTCAAACACATGTTCCGGAAGCCGATTTCGGTCAGGTATCCGGACGAGAAGGTGCCGACCTTCCCGCGGTATCGTGGCAAACAAGTGCTGATGCGGGACGAAAACGGCCTCGAAAAGTGTGTGGCGTGCGGCCTGTGCGCCGTCGCGTGCCCGGCGGATGCCATCTATCTCGAAGCCGCCGAGAACACCGGCACGGTGCAGGCGGGGCCGCGCTACGCCGAGCTGTACCAGATTCACAAGACGCGCTGCATCTTCTGCGGGTACTGCGAAGAAGCGTGTCCGGTGTCGGCCATCTTCATGGGCAAGGACTACGAGCTCGCGGTCTACAGCAACCAGGATTTCATCTGGGACAAGACCGAGCTGCTTGTGGCGGCCCCGGGCACGCCCCCCGCCACCCAGGCGCGTTGATCGTGGCACGCGCGTTTCTCGACGCGCTCCGGGAACGCGTCCTCGTGTGTGACGGCGCCATGGGGACCGTGCTCTACGCGCGCGGCGTCTTCCTCAATCGCTGTTTCGACGAACTGAACCTCACGCACGCCGGCCTGGTCAGCGAGGTGCACGAGGATTACGTGCGCGCGGGTGCCGACGTCATCGAAACCAACACGTTTGGCGCCAACCGGATCAAGCTCGGCACGTTCGGATTGTCGGCCGACGTCCATGCGATCAATCTCGCGGGCGCCACGCTCGCGCGCCGCATCGCCGGAGACCGGGTCTTTGTCGCGGGCGCCATCGGCCCGCTCGGCGTGCGCATCGAGCCGTGGGGCAGGACGGGCATCGGCGAGGCCGAAGAGATCTTCGCGGAACAGGCGGCCGCACTTGCCGAAGGCGGCGTCGACCTGTTTGTGCTCGAAACCTTCCGCGACGTCAATGAACTGGTCGCGGCCATCACCGGTGTCCGCCGCGTCAGCCGCCTGCCCATCGTCGCGCAGATGACGACGGAAGACGATGGGAACAGTCTGGATGGCACGCCGCCTGAGACGTTTGCCCCGGCGCTGGAACGCGCAGGTGCCGATGTGATCGGTGTGAACTGCAGCGTGGGGCCCGCGGCGATGCTCGAGACGATTGAGCGGATGGCGGGACTCACGGCGTGTCCGCTGTCGGCACAACCGAATGCCGGCCGGCCGCGTGATGTGGATGGCCGCAATCTGTATCTGGGATCGCCCGAGTACCTCGCGAGCTACGCGCGACGATTCCTGGCGACGGGAGTCCGGCTGGTGGGCGGATGCTGCGGCACGACACCGGAACACATCCGGCAGATCGCCCAGACCGTCCGCGCGACCGTGCCGGGGCCGGCACCCGCGCGGCAGGTCTCCACCGCGAACCCGACGGTGGAACTTCCCGGGGTGCCTCGTGGAGAGAAGTCGGCGTTTGGCCGCCAGCTGGCCGCAGGAATGTTTGTCTATGTCGGGGAGGCGGCAGCGCCGCGGGGGCTGGACCTGACGCCGGCCACGGCCCACGCGCGCGCGCTGGCGGCCGCCGGGGCGACAGCCGTCAGCGTGCCGGACTATCCGCGCAACGGCGCCAGAGTCAGCGCCCTGGCGCTTGCGCTGCATATCCAGCGCGAAACCGGACTTGATGCGATCCTGCATGTCGCCTGTCGCGACCGCAATCTCATGGGGCTGCAGTCGGATCTGCTTGGTGCGCATGCAATGGGCATCCGGAATGTGTTGTTGACGACCGGTGATCCCGCGCCGCAGTCAGCCTACGCGGATACCACGTCTGGCTTTGATGTGGATGCGATCGGCCTGTTGAACATGGTGACCCGCCTGAATCATGGAATCGATATCGGTGGACAGTCGATCGGTGTGGCCACGCGGTTCCACGTTGGCGCAGCCGTGAACCCGTTTGCGCCGAACCTTGATGCGGAATGGCGGCGCCTCGAGTTCAAGGTGGAAGCCGGTGCCGAATATCTGCTGACGCCTCCCGTGTTCGATCTCGCGGCGTTTGATGCCGTGCGGCCGCGCCTCGAAGCCACGGGGCTGCCGGTGGTGACCGCCGTGGTGGCGGTCGAAAGCGCACGCCAGGTGGAATTCCACGCCAGCGAAGTGACCGGTGTCCGCCTGCCGGAAGGGCTGCTCGAACACCTGCGATCCGCGCCGGATGAAGGGGGGGCGGGTTTTGCCTGGGCGCTCGCCACGGCGCAGGCCCTGCGGGATCGGGGCCACGGGCTGAGGGTCAGTGCCCTGCACGGCGCGTCGGAGGCGGCGCACCGGCTGCTGAGCCGGCTGACTGCGAGAAACGCGGTATAGTCCGACCGATGAACGAGCACCTGGCCATGCTCGGGCGATTTGTCCGGAGCCCCAGAACGACCGGTGCCGTGGCGCCGAGTTCCCGGGCCTTGGCGAGCGCCATGGTGGCGGATCTCGATCTGTCAGGCCCCGTCCGCGTGGTTGAATTGGGCCCGGGGACCGGCGTGTTTACCCGGGTGATTGCGGAGCATCTGGGCCCGGCTGCGCGCTGTCTTGCGATCGACGTGGATCCCGGGTTTGTGGAGCAGTTGCAGCGTCGATGTCCGCGTGTGGAGGCGGTCTGTGGCTCCGCGGCCGATCTTCAGGCGCTCACAGCGTCGGCCGGGTTCGATCGTGTCGATCACATCATTTCGGGGCTGCCGTTTGCCTCCCTCCCGGCGGCGGTCACCGCGGCGGTGCTCGACGGCATTGTCGCGGTCCTTCGGCCGGGCGGCACGTTCACCACATTTCAATACGCGCACAGCTACCCGGCGCCGTTGGCCAGGGCGTTCCGTCGGGAGATGAGCGCGCGTCTCGGAAGCCGACCGGCGCGGCATCTGGTCTGGCGGAATGTGCCGCCCGCCTACGTGCTGGGATGGAGTCGTCGATGCGCCTGATGAAGCCGCCCGGTGAAGTGTCAGTCGCTGTCGTGGAGAACGAGTTTGTTGAGCGGGTCTACGACAAGATTTCGTCGGTCTACGACCTGGCGTTTGGCCCGATCCTGCAGCGGGGGCGCCTGCGCGCCATGGCGGTGATGGCGCCCGGTCCCGGTACCCGCGTTCTTGAAGTCGGTGTGGGCACCGGGCTCAATCTCTCGCTGTATCCAAAGACCTGTCAGGTGACGGGCATCGACTTCTCGCAGCCGATGCTTGACCGTGCGGAGGAGCGCGTGGCGCGTGAAGGGCTTGATGCGCGCCTGTTTCAGATGGACGCCGCCGACCTGCGATTCCCCGACAACAGCTTTGATGTGGTGTACGCGCCCTACGTGATCTCCGTCGTCCCCGACCCGGTGACCGTGCTGAAGGAAATGCACCGGGTCTGTGCGCTCGGGGGCCGGCTGATCATCCTGAATCACTTCCGCAGCCAGGGCCCGGTGCTCTCGCGAGTGGAACGCTGGTTGTCCCCCCTGACGGTGCACGTTGGATTCAAGTCGGACGTCGATCGGGATGCGTTGTTTGAGGAAGCCGCGGTGACGCCGCACTCGGTCGAGTTGGTCAACCGGCCGCGCATGTGGTCACTCGTGACGGTGCACAAGTAAGTCTATACACTCGGCGGCGCGGGCCGCGCCCGTGGCCTCAAGCTGTTCGGGGGGCGGCGGCTGCGCGATGACCGCCTCAAGCGCCGCCTTCCATCGGCCTGCGAACAGTTCGTGCTGCGGGAGATAGCGGCACCGGAGAAACCGCGGCATCTCCTGCACCATCAGATCGTATTCCCGGAAGCGTCCCCGCGACGTGTACAGGAGGGCCGTCCCCGTAGCGGCGCATTCACTCAGGACCCCGTAGCCGGGTTTCGTGACGACGACATCGCTGGCCGCGACGAGATCTTCGTAGCGCAGCTGCCCCGTCGTGAAGGTGTCTTCCGCGAGGTATACGACGTGCGGATTGGGGGCCACCGACGAGGCAATGCGATCGGTCAGCAGGACGGTCCAGTCGTCCAGGCAGTCGAGTCCGGTGACATCAAGACGCTGCAGTCCGTACCCGCCGAACGACAGCAGTGCGACCTTGCGTGTGGAGGGAATGCCGATGCGGCGCCGGGTCGCCGCGCGCGGCTGTTCGGATACCCGGGCGATCAGTGGCAAGGCCTCGACCTTCGGGAACACGTCAAGCGCCGGGGAAAAGGGCAGCCGCAGCGCCAGCGACGCGTGACGGTAGGCCTCGCGAATCCGCGTGAGGAACCCGGGGGTATCGCGGAGGTCCTCCTGCCACTCATAAATCCAGTCCCAGGTGAAATTGGCGATCGCGACCGACGGCACGCGGAGACGATGAGCCACCGCAAACGCGAGGGGCGGAATATCTCCGACGATGACCTGAATCGTGAGACCCGCGAGGCGCCGGCACTCTGCGTCGACCCGTTCCTCGAACGCCGCGTAGAAGGCCAACGCGTCCCGTGACGTCGCCTCGTCATCGTTCGTCACCGAGTCGCGCTGGACGAGCCCGGTGTCGCAGGGGCCCTCAAGCAGCGTGAAGGGCACCCGCAGCGACCGGCTGAGCAGGGAAGGCGCGACCGCCGTGCGAAGGATGACCGGCCATTCGGGCCGCCTCGCGGCCAGTGCGTGAATCACCTCGGTCTGTCTCGACGCATGGCCGAAGCCATGGCCCGAGATGTAGAAGACCACAGACATATCGAAGTTCCGGAGTTCCGGAGTTCTAGAGGAAGACCATCGACTGGTGTGACGGGATTTCGAACCGCCGGCGGCACTTGGAGCAGTTGACGAAATCATCGACGCGATAGAGGTGGTCGCGCACCTTGTCGAAGATTGCGCGGTCGCGGGAATCGGCGCCGCTCGGGATGCGCTCCTTCTTTGTGCGCAGGAGCCATTTGATTTGATAGTCGTCGCGGTGCCGGCACTGCGGACACGACAACGACATCGGTTTGCTCTCGGTCGTCTCGGTGAAGAAGTCCCGTTCGTTCAGCGCCATGAGCGGATCTTATCCCATGGTAGATTCTGAAGACCCCCGCATGGCCACCTCGCCGCGATCGCCACGACGTGTTCTCCTGCTGACGGCCCTTGTGGCGTTGGCGCTGGTGTCGACGCCCGGAGCGGTGCCGGGAGGTTCGACGCAGGACCTGCCGCTCTCTGCCGATACGCTGGTGCGTCACGTAAAGGTGGCGCTGGGCCGCGGCGCCCTCGAACGCGCACGCACCATCGCGGCGGGGACCGAGGCTCCGCAGGCCACGCGTGACGTCGCGGTGGCCCTCGTGGAAATCTTCGAGGGGAAGACGGCGGCGGCGCGCCAGCGGCTCACCGCGCGCGTCGAGGCCGGTGACATGGCTGACGCGCTGCTTGAGCTCGGCCTGCTCGATCTCCGAGAGGGGCGCCGGGCCGAGGGACGCCGGCGCCTGTCGCAGTTGCTGGAGCAGAGCTTCGACATGACGCCCGAGAACACCCTGCGGATGGCGCGCGCCGCGCACGCCATGGACGACATCCGTCAGGCGAACACGCTGTTCCAGCGCGTCGGACCGCTTCCGCTCCAGCAGGCGGAGATGGAAGCCGCGTGGGGCGACATGCTCTACGAGCGCCATCAGTTCGGGGAGGCGGTACGGAGTTACCGGGCCGCCCTGGAGGCTGACGCGGGCTGGGTGCGCGCCCACCTCGGACTCTCCCGCGCGCTGGCGGCTGAGGATGCTCAGGCGGCCGATGAGGCGCTTGAACGCGCCGGCACCCTGGCGCCCAGTCACCCGGACGTCTGGCTGCTGACGGCGGAACGGCGCCTGACGGCAGACGACCGTACCGGTGCGGCGGAGGCGCTCGACAAGATGGCCGCCGTCCGGCCAGGGACCTACGACGAGATGGCGCTTCGTGCCGCCGTGGCGTACGCCACCGGCGATCTCGAGGTGGCCGAGGCGATCGTCGCCCGCGGGGTCGCGTCGAACCCGTTGTTTGTGCGTGGATACCTGAGCCTCGGCGAACAGGCTGCGCGTGCGTACCGCTTCGCGGATGCGGCGGCGTTTGCGCGCAAGGCCGTCACGCTCGATGCCAACCACGCCACAGCGCACGCCGATCTCGGTTTGTATCTGATGCGCACCGGAGACGAAGCGCAGGCCCGGCAGGAACTTGAGCGGGCGTTCGAACTCGATCCGTTCAACACGGTGACCTTCAACCTGCTGCAACTGCTCGACACGATGGCGTCCTTCGTGGAGGTCGAGTCCGGGCCGTTTGTGTTCAAGTTTGCGAAGCACGAAGCCGATGTGCTGACGCCCTATGCCGTGCCGCTGGCCGAGCGGGCGTACGCGACATTCGTCGATCGGTACGGGTTTACGCCACAGGGGCCGATCCTGATCGAGATTTTTCCGAAACACGACGACTTCGCCGTGCGCACCATGGGGCTGCCGGGACTGGAATTCGCGCTCGGCGCGTGTTTCGGGCGCGTCGTGGCCATGAGCTCGCCGGCGGCGCGGCCCCCGGGAACGTTCAGCTGGCAGGCGACGCTGTGGCATGAGATCGCCCACGTATTCTCGCTGCAGGCGTCCAACTACAAAGTGCCGCGATGGCTCACCGAGGGCATCTCGGTGTATGAGGAGCATCGGTACAACACGGCGTGGGGCCGTGAGAACGCACTGGAATTTGCGCGCGCCCTGTCCGCGAAGCGGACGTTCGGCGTGAAGGGATTGCCGACCGCGTTCCAGCGTCCCCGCGACATGGCGCTGGCCTACTTCGAGGCGTCGCTGCTCACCGAGTATCTGATTTCACTCAACGGGGATGTGGGTCTGCGGTCGCTGTTGTCCGCGTACGCCGGCGGTGCGAAGGACCCGGAGGCGTTTGCGAAGGCCTTTGGCAAGACGGTCGATGAGGTGGACGCGTCCTTTGCCGCGTTCGTGGATGCGCAGTACGGGCAGCTTGCCCGTGCGATGGCGGTGCCAAAGGCCGCGCAGCAGACCGCAGGGGGGACCCTCGAAACATTGACGGTGCTCGCGAAGGACCACCCGGACAGTTTCTCCGTGCAACTCGCCTATGGACAAGCGCTCCACAAGGCGGGTGATCTCGTCGGGGCGCGAGGCGCGCTTGAACGCGCGGCCGCTCTCGCGCCCATGGCGCAAGGGGAGGCGAGTCCACGCGCGCTGCTGGCGGACATCGCCGAACAGCAGGGCGACGCCGCCCGGGCCCGTGACGAACTGCGCCGGCTCCTGACCTGGGATCACGACAACGTCGAGGCCGCTCGTCGCCTCGTGGCCATTGCGCGCTCCGCGAAAGACGATGCGTCGGAAGCCGTAGCCTTGCGCGTGATTGCAGACGTCGATCCATTTGATGCGTCCGCACACGCCGCGCTGGGCCGGCAGGCGCTGGCCCGCAGGGAATACGCGGCTGCGTTGGTGGAGTTGCTCGCCTCGCTGGCACTCGGACCACCGAATCTGGCAGAGGCGCACGCCGACGTCGCCGAAGCCTATCTGGGGCTTGGCAGGAAGGATGACGCTCGGAAGGCCGCGCTGAAGGCGCTGGAACAGGCGCCGACGTACTCGCGCGCGCAGGACCTGCTGCTCGCGGCGATTGGAGGCCTGTGATGCGCGCGTTGTCGCTGTTCGCGGCCGCGGCTCTCAGCCTGGGGGCGACCGTCGCCCACGCGCAACCGGCCCGGCACGTTGTCCTGGTTCAGGGCGCGTCGGGGGAGCCGCAGTTCGCCACCCAGCACCGTGGCTGGATCGATCAGGTGGCCGTGGCGATGAAGGACACGTTTGGCATTGCCCAGGATCACATCACGGTGCTGACCGAGCAGCCCAGAGACGGGGAACTCCGAGCCACGGCTGTGGACGTTCGCGCGACGTTCACGCGCCTGAGCCAGACCGTGGCACCGACCGATGTGGTGTTCGTATTCCTCGTCGGCCATGGCACCGGCGATGGCCCGGCGGCGAAGTTCAACCTGATTGGCCCAGACCTGACCGTGGCCGAGTGGAGCGAACTCCTCGCGCCGATCAAGGGGCGTGTGGTGTTCGTGAACACCGCCAGCGTCAGTTTTCCTTTTGCCGCCGGCCTCACCGGCGATCGTCGCATCGTCATCACCGCCACCGCCCAGCCCGCGCAGCGGTACGCCACGATTTTTGCCGGCAGTTTTGCGCAGGCGCTCACGGCACCGCAGGCGGATCTCGACAAGAACGGCCGCACGTCGATCTGGGAAGCCTTCACCTACGCGTCCCGGCTGCAGAAGGAACACTTCGAGCAGAAGGGGCTCCTGTCGACTGAACGGGCACTCATTGAAGACAACGGTGACGGCGTCGGCCGCGACGCGGCGTCAGTCACCGGCGATGATGGGATGCTGGCGACCATGACGTATCTCGACGCCAGGGTAGAAGCGCGGCCGAGTGATCCGGCGCTGCAGATGTTGTTGCAGCGGCAGGATCTGCTGACGCAGCAGGTCGATGCGTTGCGCCGAAAAAAGCCGTCGATGCCCGCGGCGGACTACGACGCCGCGTGGGAGAAGTTGATCATCGAACTGGCGACCCTTGGCGCGGAGATTCGAAAGAAGGGCGGGGGAGGTCTCGAAGGCTAGCTAACGCGCCGTGTCAAAGTGATCCCACCGCGCGTGCTCGCGCGGACGGATGACCCGGGCGGCTGCCGCCGCCAGCACCAGGGAGACGGCCGCGCCGGTCAGCGGGACGCGGGCGATCACCAGCGTCATGATCCAGCACCCCGCAATGAAGAAGGCCGGAATTTCCACCAGGGCGAACCCCAGGGTGACCAGGATTCGTGCGGTCGGGAACAAGGCGATGTGGGTGCCGGCGACGCCGGCCGTGATGGCCGCGAGGGCGGCCATCGGGGGGCCTCCGAGCCAGGTGCCCAGACTCATCGTCACCGCGCACATGGAGAGGTACCGGGTGCGCCCAAGTTGATCCTCCACGGTTTCGCCCAGCACGAGCAGCGGAACCACGGTCAGTGCCAGGAGGGCGGCGGTTGTCGGCGTGGGTGATGTGCCGAGCAGGATCGGTGCGGCAAGGGCGGCGGTCACCCAGGTCACGACCGGACGGGATCGCGACGGGATTACGTCGCGCAGAGGAAAGCGCATACTTGAGGGCCCGGGCAGGGCCGGGACGGGTAATCGTATGACGTGTCGTGAGTGTGGGGCCACTATCGCTGTGAAGGCGATCGTGTGTTACAAGTGCGGCTCCCCGACGGCGGAGGGCCCGGAAGTGTCACGGAGGCCGGCCACGCCACGGATACGGCCCCGGGTCGTGGTGCTCCTGCTTGCCATCGGGGCGCTGACGGCGGTGCTCTGGGCCATGTTCAAGTAGACTGCGACTGCGATGATGCTCGATCCGCTTCGACTCGATGTGACCGATACGCTCGGAACCCGTGTGGTGTTCGTGGACCACACCCCGTTCATGATTGGTCGACGCGAATCCAACGATCTCCGGCTCAGCGGCAGCGAAGTGTCGCGGGAGCACGCCACGATTGATGTGGAGAACGGCGGCTACGTGCTGCGTGACCTGCAGTCGCGCTATGGCACGTTCGTCAACGAGGCGCAGGTCACGACGCGGGGCCTCTCGTCCGGGGATCGGATCCGGCTCGGCCGGGGCGGCGGGGCCGATCTGGTGTGCCATATCGGGTCCGACACGATCTCCTTGTCCCGATCGAATACCGGCGCCCGCGACGACCTCCGGCAGATTACGGCCCTGCTCGACGGCTTCCGATCCCTGGGATCAGGCCGTGTGCTGCAGGAAGTGCTCGCACTGGTGCTCGACGCCGCGATCGAGCTTTCGGGTGCGGAGCGGGCCTTCATCATGATGGCGACGCCCGACGATCGGCTGGAGTTCAAGCTTGCGCGCAGCCGCGGAAAGATCTCCCTGACCGACTCCACCTTCAACGTCAGTCAGAAAATTCCCGAGGAGGTCTTCCGGTTCGGCCAGGTCCGGGTGGTCACCGACCTGCTCGACGGCGGTCTCGCCGACGCGCACCAGGGCACACTGGCGCTGGGGATTCGGCACATCGTGTGTGTGCCGCTCAATCTCGTGCAGTATGTGGATGCGGCGGACGCGCAGAGCGAGGACCGGCGGATCGGCGTGTTGTATCTCGACAGTCGCGAAAAGGGGTCGTTGCTCTCCGAAGTGACCCAGCGCGCACTGGAGACGCTGGCGTCTGAAGCGTCGGTCGCGATCGAGAGTGCGCAGCTGTACCGGGAAAAGCTCGAGAAGTCGAAGATGGAGCAGGAGATGCGCATCGCGGCCGAGATCCAGCAGGCCCTGATGCCCAAGCCGCTCGCGACGCTCAAGTTTGTTGAAGCGGCGGCTGCGTCCATACCCTGCCGATCCATCGGGGGCGACTTCTTCGATTACCTCGACTTCGACGGCAAGGCCTTCGGATTCACCCTCGGAGACGTGGCCGGCAAAGGGCCACCGGCCGCGTTGTTGTCCGCGCTGATGCAGGGGATGTTTGCGTCGCAGGTGCGCGGCTTCGAAGGGCCTGCGCCGTTTGTCACCGTGGCGAATCAGGCGTTGTGCCGCCGCGGGATCGAGTCGCGCTTTGTGACCCTGATGATGGGCGTCGTGACCATCGACGGGCTGCTGACCTACACCAACGCCGGACACAACCCGCCCTTTGTCGTCGGTCCCTCAGGCGTGCGGCGTCTTGAGGAGGGCGGACCCGTGGTGGGCCTGCTGGAGTTTGCGCCGTACGCGCAGGCGGAGGTGCAGCTTGTGCCCGGGGACACCGTGCTGGTCTTCAGCGACGGCGTGTCGGAGGCCCAGGACGCCGCGGGCGAGGAGTTCGGCGACGATCGTGTGCTTGCGTCGCTGCGGGCGGCGGCCGACACGAACGCGGAGGCGCTGGTGACGCAGGTGTTTGACGCCGTCGGTGCCTTCACAGCGGGAACCGCGCAGGGTGACGACATCACGGCCATGGTGATTCGGTACCTGGGACCGGGAGGTTCGCACTGACGCGCGCCGGCGCGCGCACGCTGGCCGTGCCGTGCCTGGTCTGGTTGCTGGTGGGGGTGATCGTCGGCAGTGCCGTGTTCGACTGGTGGATGCACGGTGCGATTCGCGACTTCCAGTTGCGGACGGCACATTTTGAGTTGGGACGCGGCCCGGAGGCGGCCCTCGCTGCGCTGATGGCCGAGGCCCGTCAGGCGGGGGTGGCACGCGCCGCGACATGGGGCGGATTGGTGACTGCCGCCGGCTGGCTGACGATCGCCTGGATGTGGATTCGGAAATAGAACACGAGAGCGCCATGCACCCGCTGATTTACGACTGGAACACCGTGGACCCCGCGCCGCCGCGCCCGCCGGTGCAACTCGATGACGAAACGTTGCGTGATGGGTTGCAGTCACCGTCGGTGCATACGCCCTCCATCGACGACAAGATTCGCATTCTGCATTTGATCGATGCGCTCGGGATTGACACCGCAGACATCGGCCTGCCCGGTGCAGGCCCCCACGTCGTCGCCGACGTGGAGCGTCTGGCCCGTGAGATTGCCGACAACCGGATGCGTGTGCAGGCCAACTGTGCCGCGCGCACCGTGCTGGCCGACATCGAGCCGATTGCGCGGATCTCGCAGCGGGTCGGATTGCCGATCGAGTGCTGTGCGTTCATCGGGTCGAGTCCCATCCGGCAGTACGCCGAGGATTGGACGCTTGACCGACTGGTCGCGCTCACCGAGGAGGCCATCGGGTTTGCCGTGAAGGAGGGCCTGCCCGTCATGTATGTGACGGAAGATACGACGCGGGCCGACCCGGCCTCTCTGCAGCGACTGTATACGGCGGCGATCCGGGCGGGGGCCTCCCGCGTGTGCATCGCCGATACCGTCGGGCACGCGACCCCGGCGGGCGCGGCGGCCGTGACGCGTTTCATCCAGTCCATTGTGGACGCGTGTGGTGGTGGTGTCGGCATCGACTGGCACGGCCACCGGGACCGGGACCTCTCGATTGCCAATTCGTTCGCCGCCTGGGACGCGGGGGCCACCCGGCTGCACGGCGCGGCGCTCGGCATCGGCGAACGGGTGGGCAATACGCCCATGGACGCGCTCCTCGTGAATCTCGTCCTGATGGGGGCTCGTCAGGCCGATCTGACGCATCTGACCGCCTATGCGGCGGTCGTGGCCGAGGCCTGTGGCGTTCCCATGCCGCCGAACTACCCGGTGCTGGGGAGAGATGCCTTCCGCACGGCCACAGGCGTCCACGCCGCGGCCGTGATCAAGGCCTACAAGAAGCAGGATGCCGCGCTGGTGGACGCCGTGTATTCCGGGGTGCCGGCCTCACTGGTGGGGCGTGAGCAGGAGATTGAAGTCGGTCCGATGTCCGGCAAATCCAACGTCGTGTACTGGCTGGAGCGGCGCGGGCTGGTGGCTGACGAGGAGCGCGTCGAGCGGATCTTTGCGGCCGCGAAGAAGGCCCGCGGGGTGCTGACCGAGTCCGAGATGCGCGCGCTCCTGTGACGCCAGAGCGGGGCGGCGTCATTTTCCCTCTGAAAAACCTGATTTTCGTGCGAGACTATTCCGACGCGTAACGCGTCTTCCAAGGAGACGAGATGGCGAAGAAAGCTGCGAAGAAGGCTGCAAAGAAAGTCGCGAAGAAAGTCGCGAAGAAAGTCGTGAAGAAGGCGGCGGCGAAGAAGCCGGTGGCGAAGAAGAAGACGGCGCGGAAGGCCAATGCGGCGTTCATGCGTCCGGTGACGCCGAGCGCAACGCTGGCCGCGGTCGTGGGCGACAAGCCGATTCCGCGCACCGAAGTGACCAAGCGTCTGTGGGCGTACATCAAGAAGAACAACCTGCAGGACAAGGTCAACCGCCGCAACATCAAGGCGGACGACAAGCTGAAGGCTGTGTTCGGTGGAAAGAGCATGGTCAACATGTTCGAAATGACCAAGCTCGTCGGCAAGCACCTGAAGTAAACCCGTCGTATTCGACGACGAGACTCGCGGCGGCTGCTCGTGCAGCCGCCGCTTGTTTTGTACGGAGTTTCGTGGGGACCTGTTGATGCGGCGCGTGCTGCGATCCTGCCTAGCGTGCGATGTGCTTTTCGATATCGGGCAACGCAGCGAGGAGCACGTCGCCGACGATCTGCAGGGACCGTTCGGAGACGGCCGCCAAGTCGTCGCTGGCCGTGTGCCAGTGCCCGCGCGCAATGAAGTGATTCAGATCGATGATGTCCACCGACGGGATTCCCGCGCGGACAAAGTGCACATGGTCGTCTTCGATCGTCGTGGTGACGTCGCGGAAGATCTGGCCGTGCCCGAGGCGGCGCGCCGCGCTCCAGATGATGTCGGTGAGCCACGGTGCGGAATGACTGTCCCGCTCAATCTGCAGGTCGCGATGCCCAATCATGTCCACCAGGACCATGGCCTTGATGCGGGCGAGTGCGCCGGCCTTCTGCGCCGCCTGCACGTAGTACCGGCTGCCGTAGGTGGAATCGGTGTCGATGTCCCATTCGACCATCGCTTCTTCACCATCAAACCAGATGAACTCGTACGTGAACTCCTGCGGCTGGTCCTTCAGCACGCGCGCGAGTTCGACCAGCAGGGCCGCACTGGACGCGCCGTCGCTGGCGCCGACGAAGACGATGTCCTTGTAGAGTTTGGTGTCGTAATGGCCGGTCAGCAGGATGCGTTCAGGCCGGCGGCCGGGCAGCACCGTGATGAGGTTGACCATCTCCACCGGTCCGAGCGGCGTGGTGGCGACAAACGGCTGCTCCTGGACCGTGAGGCCCATCGCCGTGAGCTGGCGGGTGAGATAGGCACGGGTCTGCCGGATCCCCGTGGAACCGGCCGGACGGGGGCCTATCGCGACCTGTGCCCTGAGATGCTCAAAAGCCCGGGCGGCGTCAAACGTCGCCCGGGCTGGCGCCTGGGGCGGTTGTGAGGCCGACGTACACACCGTGGTCGCCAGAATCCCGACGGCCATGACCAGTCCTCGCAGCATCCAATCCTCCTGCTTGCCGTCGGCGCCCCGCCTGCGGCGTCAGCCGCGCGCGGCGAGTGCGACGTAGTCGCGCCGTGCGGAGCCCGTGTAAATCTGCCGCGGGCGCGCGATCTTCTGGTCGTTGTCCCGGAGCATCTCGTCCCACTGTGCCAGCCAGCCGGCCGTGCGCGGAATGGCGAAGAGCACCGGGAACATGTCGAGCGGGAATCCCATGGCCTGATAGATGAGGCCGGAGTAGAAGTCCACGTTTGGATAGAGCTTGCGGCTGACGAAGTACTCGTCCTCGAGCGCGATCCGTTCGAGTTCGAGCGCGATGTCGGTCAGGGGGTTGCGCCCCGTGACTTCGAACACGCTGTCGGCCGTCTGCTTGATGATCCGGGCCCGCGGGTCGTACGACTTGTAGACGCGGTGTCCGAAGCCCATCAGGCGGCCGTCGCCACCCTTGACGCGTTTGATGAATTCGGGGACGTGGTTGACCGACCCGATCTCCTTGAGCATGTGCAGGACGGCTTCGTTGGCGCCTCCGTGCAGGGGGCCGTACAACGCGGCCGCGGCGCCCGCGATCGACGCATACGGGTCGGCCTGCGAGCTGCCGATGCCGCGCATCGCGCTGGTGGAGCAGTTCTGCTCGTGGTCGGCGTGCAGGATGAACAACACGTCGAGTGCCCGTTCGAGGACCGGATGCGGCTTGTACTTGAGCTCGGTCATCTTGAACAACATGTTCAGGAAGTTGCCGGTGAAGCTCAGGTCGTTGTCCGGGTAGATGTAGGGGCGGCCGATGGAGTGCCGGTAGGCATAGGCGGCGATGCTCGGGACCTTGGCGATCAGGCGCCTGACCTGCAGACGCCGCGAGTCGGCGTCGCTGATGTTCTTGGCATCCGGGTAGATGGTCGACAACGCGCCGGCCGTCGAGAGGAAGATGCCCATCGGATGGGCGTCGTACTGGAACCCCTCCATGAACTTCTTGATGTTCTCGTGCAGCATCGTGTGCAGCGTGATTTCGCGCGTCCACGCGTCCAGTTGTCCCGCGTTCGGCAGCTCTCCGAAGAGAATCAGGTACGCCGTTTCGAGATACGTGCTGTGTTCGGCGAGCTGGTCGATGGGGTAGCCGCGGTATTCGAGAATCCCCTTGTCCCCGTCGATATAGGTGATGCTGCTGCGACAGGAGGCGGTGTTCTGGAACGCGGGGTCGTACGTCATCAGGCCAAAGTCGTCAGGGGACGCCTTGATCTGGCGCAGGTCCATGGCACGGATGGTGCCGTCCGTGATGGGCACCTCGAACTGCTTGCCCGTGCGGTTGTCAGTGATTGTCAGTGTGTCGGCCATAAGGAACGCGCGCGCCTTTCACGAAGCAAACGGCCCCGGCGGGTCGTCCTCGTCGGACGGATCCTGCTCGGGGGCAACGGAGGAACCCGGCACCCGGTAGTCTCCCTGCAGCCAGCGTCCCAGGTCAGCCATGCGGCACCGTTCACTGCAGAACGGGTGCCACTGGCTGTCGGGGGGCTGCTGGCGGCAGTAGACACACGTGAGTGCCGTCATGCACCTATTGTAGAACCAGAATGGCGCCTGGGGTTATTGGTGTCGCACGTCTTTTGCCGAGACCATGAAGATCACGTCCTCGGCGACGTTGGTCGCGTGGTCCCCGATTCGCTCCAGGTGACGGGAAATGAGGACCAGGTCGAGCGCCGGCTCTATGGTGGTCGAGTCCCGCAGCATGTAGCCCAGGAGTTCGCGGAAGACGGCCGTCTTGAGGGCGTCCAGGGCGTCGTCCTGGGCCAGAACGTCCTGGGCCAGTTCCGGGTCCCGGCGGACGAACGCGTCGAGGGCGTCCCGCAACATGTCCTGCGCCAGTTCCGCCATTTGAGGAATGTCGATGAGTTCCTTGACGGGCGGATGCTGGAGATACCGGCGGGCGGCCTCCGAGATGTTGACCGCCAGGTCGCCGACGCGCTCAAGGTCGGTGTTGATCTTGACGGCGGCGACGATCGAGCGCAGGTCCACCGCCATCGGCTGATGGAGGGCCAGCAGCTTGAAGCACCGGTCGTCGATCTCAATATGCAGCTGGTTGATGGCGGCGTCGCTGGTGAGCACCTTGTCCACCAGGGTGCTGTCGCGCTCGACGAGCCCACGCACGGCCAGACGCAGCCGGTCCTCGGCCAGACCGCCCATTTCGAGCAGTCGTCCCTTGAGTTCGTCGAGTTCTTCCTGAAAGTGCCGAACGTGGCGTTCCATACGCGTGATCCCCGTGGGCTTACCCAAAACGCCCGGTAACGTAATCCTCGGTCAGCTTCTCCGCAGGATTGGTAAA